>Ga0247723_1000686_pt1 | contig 22109 bp, 37 predicted proteins | sample MSEWelMarce5H_FC_FD_189079 | JGI IMG/M metagenome (GOLD analysis project Ga0247723, IMG submission 189079) | Subsurface sediment microbial communities from gas well in West Virginia, United States - MSEEL Well Study Marcellus 5H_FC | ecosystem: Environmental > Terrestrial > Deep subsurface >... | reverse complement strand
GCCTCACAGTCCCAGCTCAGAGTCGGGTTGCCAGTCGCGCACACCGACACCAAGTTGGAGCCAGCCTGTTTGCACAGCATCAATGTCAAAGACTACCTTTTTGAGCTGGATCTCAGCGCCAAGGTTGTTTGTCCAAGCATTTGCTTGGGGTGAGAAGCGGATGTAGTTTCCATTGCCGCCGCCAGAAGAGAGATTTAGCATTTTGCGTTTCGCTTTCAAAAGTTACAGGGTTTGCATTATTGACTCAAGCTGCGATCTCTCGCAAGCGTTAAGCCACTTGATACCTTGGCCGTGAGATCGTCCAAGATAACTCTTTGTTCCTTTGGCAGTAGCTTTTCAGCCGCCGTAGGAGAAATTAGTTCTGTCTCAAATATCTGAGAATCTGTAAGTCCTGCGTCAGTAAGAGCCTGACGCGCGGCTGTTGAGTCAATCCACTTGCGCGAGGCGCGTTTGGGTTGGAGCTGCCAGCCTGGTAGTACGGCGCCAGCCTCCATCTGCTTGGTGGCGTGATCCTTTACTGCCTCAATGAACTTCTCAACCATCGGTGCGCGATCCAATATGGCGCCGATCTGTGCCGGCGTGAGAGTCAGCATCACTTCTTTGATGTCCTCTTTTGACATGATGGTGATGTCAGGTTGCGCCGCCACAATGTCGAACTGCTCTTTCTGTGCAGAGCAAATGTGCTTTGCTGGACACCACTGGCAGGCTGACTCTGATGGCGCATAACGCGGTGCATCGCTCACAGCCTCATTGATGGCCGGCAGCAGAACCTCTGTCTCCCACACGCCCAACTCGTCCACGCTCATGCGGTGTATGCGCTTCTCACCATGATGTGGCTGGATGATTTGAAACTCGACTTCTCTGGGCTTTTCGCTGTGGTCCATCAACGCACCCAGCGCGTAGATCTTCATCTGTTCGCTGTCAGCGTCAACATAGCCGCGGCCTGTTTTAAGGTCGGCAATGATCAGTTTGTCCTGCGATATGCCCATGACATCAGCAGTGCCTTGTAGCGAAAACTGTGACGTTTGGTAGAGCTTGTAGAGCTGCTCCACCTTGACATACCCAAGCTCATCTTGAATCGCCCAGATAGCCTGCAAATGCTCCAAGGCAAACTCGCAATTCTCTTCAGTCATGGTGATGCCCTCCACCACTTGACCGACAAACTTCATGGGGTCGGTGTCGAGCTGAAAGCAAGTCTCGGCCAGCGCGTGAATGGCAGTACCGATCTTTGCTGCCTCGCCTGATTCTTGGTAAGGCACAAGCGTTGATAGTCTGGCGCTGGCAGGGCAGGCGATCCAACGCGATGCGGATGATGGTCTAAGTTTCAAGGGTTTTTGTGTTGCCATGAGTCTCTTTCTATGTGTGAACTGTTAATTAACAGCGTGTATGCAATCTGTCGGGTTTCGTTGCTGACGGCGTGACCTAAGTCTTCAGGGTCAAGCAATCGCTTGATGAAGACGATCTGCTGCTGATTTGCTTTGCGCGAGATCTCCAACTGATTCGCTAAATAGATGATGTGTTCGCGCATGGTGGCTCGTTCTTGATCAGCCATGGCGCAGTCCCCAACAAGCAATCAGCGCCGCATCTGCTCGGCCATCATCTTTCTTACGTTTGAAGTAGTCCACATTCCATGGAAACAGCTCCATGGCACGCGCCCTTGCGCCGTCCTTACCACCAGTCACGCCCATCGCCTTTTGCCATGTCTGTGGCGTAATCAGAGTGGCTTTGATGGATCTCGCGGCGATGACACCCTCAATCGCACCAAGGCTGCGCCCAAAGCTGAATACGCTGGTGACGCCCTGGCCTGACATTGCAAAGACCTTTTCGATGTACGCCTCATCAGGCTTGAAGTCGTTGAGGATGGTGATCAGCTCAGGGATGCTGATCTGTCGCTTGGCTTTGCCGTTGCGATCCAAAGTGACTGTGGGCATATCGAAAATGCCGGTCAGGGTTTCGCCCTGCATCATGGCGATAGCGCCGTTCAGTCCAACGTCAATGCCAATGATGCGGCGCGGTTTAAATGTACTCATTTGACGGCGTCCTCCATGGCTTTGTTGAGGACTGTGAGGCGAGCTGATACCAAAGCATCGGCTGCCTGATCCAAACGCATTACGCTGCCGTATAGTGGCTCTGTGGTCCCACTCATCCAGCGGGATACTTGCGCCTGATCTATCTCCGCAACGCGGCAGACATCAGACATCTTGTAGCCAGCGCATTCAACTTTGTGCCTTATGGCGTGGAGTGCTTCTTGTGAAATCGTTTTCATGTGTAAGATGTTAACCATGTTTTGTGGAAAGCGTCAAGTTTAAGAGAAAAAAAGGGGATCAACTCACGCTGACCCCCTAAAAGGCAACTGGCGGTGACCTTGAAAACACCGCCGATGCTGAGTTTACAACAGTAATACTTGACTAGTTTGTAGGGTCTAAATAATAGTTGTTGACGACTTCGTCATGCGTGATATTATCAAGTCCTCAACAACGCAACCCCAAGGAGATTTTCAAATGACAAACGCAACACAAACAACCGCCCAAGAAGAACGCAACATCAATATGTATGGAGTCGCTGATATTGATGCTTATGTGGAATCGGTCAAAGAATCCATCACATACCAATTCACAGGCGCAAACATGATTGTGGCTGGCCTGATGTCTGATGCTCAAGAATTGATTGCTGGTGGCGCACAAAATCGCAGCCGCCAAACACTCAACATTGCCAAACACATTTTGTTTTTGATCATGGATGGCGAATTGGTTGGCACAGTAGAACGCAAGTAAATAACCAGGGGGCTTCTGCCCCCACCTTTAAGGAGACATCTAAATGAACCACACCCAACACCTCTACATGGAGCAGGCAAGGCGCTTAGAGCGCCGCGCTGACTCTGCCCTTGACTTCCTCACCGCCATCGCCATCGGCGTTGGCTTTGCCCTCTTACTCGCCGCATGGTGGTCATCATGAGCAACCCACAAGCATTTCCACACGGCGACCCAACCCACGGAGGTGAACAAGGCATGACCTTGCGGGACTACTTTGCGGCAAAGGCTATGCAAGGTATGTATGCAAATGGTTCTTTTCCAACAGGAATAATGTTTGATACAGCAAAAGAAGCCTATGAAATGGCAGACGCAATGTTGAAAGCGAGGGAAGTATGAGCGCCAAGATGCAAGACGAAATAGACGCCGAGGTGCTACGCCTCTCACCCCCAAAAGAGACTGCCATTGGCGTGATGACTCGCGCCGAGATCGTGCAGCTCATCAATAAGGCAGTCCACTGTGGCGCTGTCATTGGATGGGCGCACGCTGAGAGATTCACCCGCGAGCGTATGCAGCGCCAGCTCGATCAGCTCGAGTACGAAATGAAGTGCATCAAGGATCGCCTCAAGGACGCCGAGATGGAACTACTGGCGGTGCAGAAATGAGAGGCAACTGGCGGCCGCCACAAGGCACAAAGATCACGCTCCCAAGCGTCTACGCCAAAGAGCTGAAGTATCCCAACCCAACCGATGTGCAGGCCACTTGGCGGCGCTTTGGCTGGATACCACCAAGTGAGGCCAAGTCATGCAAACCGCCATCATTTTCTTCCTGATCGCCTTGTTTAGCATTGTTGTGGTGATCGGCACACTGTGCTGCTTTGTTTGGTTTTTGTTGCAATGCGAGGTTGATTGATGGTTAAGGAAAAGACAGAGTTGGGACGCGCCATCACGCTGCGCCTCACCCAATCCGAATATGCAGAATATGTTCGCTTGGGCGGTGTCAAGTGGATGCGGATGTTCTTGCAAATGAGCGCAGGCATTCAGAAAGAGATTAAGGAGAAGAAGAAGTGACACAAGATGAAATCATTGAGATGGCAAAGCGTGTTGGGTTCCCAATCCAGCACCCAGAATGGCAAAAAGCCGCAGAAGAATTTGCCGCATTGGTGGAAGAGAAAGCAACAGAGAAATCCAACGCAAGAGCCAATGCTTCTTGGACATTGATGTGTGAAAAGATGGTTGCGTTTGAACGTGAAGCCTGTGCAAAGGTGGCTGATGGATTTATTGGTGGCGATGTGATTGCTGAACGCATCAGAGCAATGGGACAAGCATGATTGAAGTATTGAAACAGATGTATCAACTATTGTTGACTGAGCCTCATGCGCCAACAGTTTGCAACCAGCTTGAAGTTATTTTGCGCCAAGCCATTGCAGAGTTGGAAAGCCAAGAGCCTGTGGCGACAGTCACAAGTGAAACAGGAGCAGACATAACAATGTCTTGGTGGCATGAACCTGCATTGCCTATGGGTACAAAACTTTTCACCCACCCACCACAGCGCATATGGGCAGGGCTGACAAAAGAACAATTGGCAACCACTGATTGGTCATCAGACTTTCGTGCTGGCGCATTGTGGGCAGAAGCCAAACTCAAGGAGAAGAACACATGAATCAAAAATCCCCGTTTGAACAGTGGCGTGAAAACCACCTGTATCAAATCGGTGTATCCCCTGAAATTCTCAAGTTGATAGCAGAGGCTTTTCAGGGTGGGCGGCTCTACGAAATGCAACCTTTTCAAAAGCGCACATGGGTAGGGCTGACGGATGAGGAGATTGAAGATTTGTATTTCGACAAATTCAGTATGGGTGAACTAAAAGCGTTTGCCCAAGCCATTGAAGCCAAACTCAAGGAGAAGAACACATGACACTCACGTCTGAGCAAGAAAATCAAATGCTTGAAAAGTTTTACCGCAACCATTGGTCAAAGTTAATTCGCGGTGTCCGTGTTGATGGCGACATTGTGATCATCACGGTTAATGGAGGTAACGATGAAGCACGTTGCTTGTGCGGAGAACTCATAAATGAAATGGAAATGCGTAAGGAGAAGAACACATGAGCGACAGTTATCTTATTTTTTTAGCGCTGTGCTTTATTGCCGGTGTATTGCTTGCAAAGTAAGGAACTCAACACATGAGCAAAGCACAGCAAGTATTTGAAGCAATGATGCGAGCCAAAGGCTATACCGACTTCAGCGCCGTAAAGGGTAGGTACACCAGCAGTGGAATTCAAACCCGCTGGAACTATTTCCTGCTTGGTTGGGAAATGCGAGGAGTCCAATGAACTGGAAAGAATTGACAGTCAGGTACATCAAGGACTTGGTCAAGCCAAGGACCATACGCGAGGTGATTCTCAAAGAGCTGCAAGAAGCTCAGTTGCGTAAACTTGATGCCGAGTCAGCAGTGGAGTACGCCGTCAGTGTGGTCCAGTACAACGAAAAACGCATTAAACGATTAGAGGAAAGATTAAATCATCATGAGGATGAAGAGCAATGACTGAGAAGAAGAATGCATTTGATTGGAATGACGGCACGCCATCAATCTGGTCAAGAGACAAAGAACTCAAGATGCTGGCGCAGGGAAGAGCATGGGGTCAGGCAGCGCAGGCTAAGATTGGCTTACAGGAAAAGCAGCAAATTACTGTCTACTCACGCGCAAGGTTGGACAAGCCAAATGATTGAAACCATTCGCACATTCACTGGAAAAGTCAGCGGTCAGCACCCCGACAAGCAGACCACTGTCTACCAAGGTAAGAGCTACCGATGCACACGCTGCGGCCTGATCTTCACCGACAAAGAAGAAGCAGAGCGCCACGCAAGACGCGAGCATCTCAACAAATGAAGTCTGTCAGGCTGCCACGCATCATCGATCTGCTTCAGCGTGTCGGCTGCACAGCACCCGAGGTAGCCTCCAAGGTGTATTGCACAGAGAGGTCAGCTCAGATCATCATCAACAAACTGCGCGTGCATGGTGATGTCCACATACAGGAATGGCGTAGATCAGGTAATGTGCTGGTGGCCGTGTACCGCCATGGGATAGGCTCTGATGCCGTCAAGCCTAAACCATTGACGGCGCAAGAGAGGCTCAAACGCTGGCGAGCCAAAGAGTCCCTTGACGATCATGCGTTTCGCATGGCCAAGGAAAGAGCAAAGAAGTGGAAGATCAAGCGCGATCCGCTGGTGGCTGCGCTGTTTGGAGATGCTACTTGAGCAATCCAGTCATGACTGGAATATCTTCATCTTGTCCAAATAATCCAGAGCCAAGTGGAATTGCTGGCGTTGCTGCAAACATCTGACTGCCAAATTTCTTAAACAAGTTTTTACGCTCTTCTGGTGTTGAGTAGTAGTACAAGTCTTGCAAGCCTTGTCCTCTCAAATAGTCAATAGATTTCTGTGGTGCGGATGATGGCAGGATTGCACCTTTAAATTCACCAACTTGAACAGCTCTCTGAGGCTTAATCTCAAAATACTCTGTTGGCATTTCGCGCAACTTGTTCATAAAGACTTGCACATCAGCCTTCAATGACTGAGGCACATCTTTATAGATTTTGTCCAATAGATTCACATTTCGTGTTTGACCAATTTCATATAAGGCATCTGGTGCTTCATAACGATAACCAGATTGACCTTCAAGTTTTCCAAGTCGTTCATTCAAGTCATTGAATGCGCTGTCAATTTTCTTTTTGATTGGCTCAAACTTCTCAGCAGTGACAATATTTTCGCGTGCTGCTTTTACTTGGTTGAGTGTCCTAAACTTTGGTGTAGCTACTGCTCGAATGTTGCCTACGCCATAGAAGTAACCCTCTTCACCAGCACCACCTTTCATTTCTTTTACAAGATTTTCAAGTGTTACTGGCGCATATCTACGATCTCCCATGTTTGTGTAACCTTTAAAGATTCGCTCTTTAATGTTTACGCCAGCATCAGGTAAAGATTTTTCAAATTCATTCATCCAATTGTTGTATTCTGATTTTCGATTATCAATAGCATTACCAATTGCACTTGAATATTCCCAATCACTTTTAAACTCAGAACGATTTGGCAAAGCTCCTTGCTCTTTTAAAAACTTTTCTTTGTAAAGAGTGTTGTACGCTCTATCTCCCCAATTTTGAGTCAATCTATCAATTTCATAAGATGATTTAGGGTAAATATCATCAAATAATTTCGCCAGATTTTTTTGAGATTTTGTGTCGATTTGAAAATCAACTTTTGGTGCTCTTGCTGTATAAGCATCAAACCCATAAACTGGATTTTTCGCTGATGGTATTGCCATTTCTTTTGACCCAATCAATGAGATGTCGCCAAAATTCATCATTGGATTTTCTACATTGGAAACAGCCAAAGATGGAACAGGCATTCCACCAATCTTCTCAACTCTTGCAAGTTTTTCTGGCGTGATATTGTGATGCACAATCATCTCTTTGCCAGCCTCAACGCCTGGAACAAATGATTCGCGTGTAGGCTGTAATAAGCCAGTTACATCACCTATAGGCTTAATACTCATCCCAACAGGCATACCCTCAGTGGCACGAACAGCACGACTCGCCAATCTTCCTGCGGCTGGTGCAAGTGGCGCAACAGTCATCATCGCTTCAGCAGTCTCAGGCTTGAGCAGTGGCACATTGGCAGCGCCAATATTGGTGAGTGGCTCACCATACGCCATACGCTCAGTAGTCTTAGGGATGCCAGTAGATTCAAGCAGACCCGCCAAACCCTGCATCTGCTGAGTTCTGCGCGGGTCTTTCATGTACTCCAAGCCACCATACATGGCGTCAGCCAGTAAGCCTAGAAGCTCGTTGCGTGGTGTGGCGCGTATGTTGTCTGCCATGGTTTATTGTCCTAATAGTCCTGCTGTTAATCCTGCGCCTGCCGTCAATGGCATAGTTCGCCGCAATAGTTCCTCTGTTGCTAAGTCTACAGTCCCAGTAGGCAATACGCCTGCCTGTAGACGGCGTGCAGCGGCTGTAACTGGTGCTGATGTGTATGCACTGGCGGCAATATTTGTAGGCATCGACAACAGCATATTCAATGGTGTGTACTCCATTGTGCGAGTCGCTGTTCCTGAGTCGCCAACAATTGGTCTAAATGCCTGTGCAAAGCGTGCAGCCTCATACATTGGCGTGGTGTTACTTCCCTCCATGAATCCGCGAGGGTCTTTGCGAGTCAAGGCTGATGCCAAGTTCAAACCTGAGACATTACCTGATGATGGATTGACAACGCCAGGATTCGATCTCAGCGTCATCAGGTTGCGGTAATTGGCGCGAGCCGCTTGGAATGCCGCCTGATCCGCTGCTGATAATCCAGCCGCCAATTGATCGTCTACGATCTCTTTGATTTGGAATAAAGCCTGACCCAACTCACGATCACCATTGGCGGTTGTCATCTCATTTTTGGCACGCTTGCCAATCTTTGATGACAGGGTTGTCAACTGATTGCCAGTAGCTTCGCCTTTATTGGCTAACTCTTGCAATTGCTTCACAAAAATATTTGTCTTTAGAGGCTGAGTCGTTAAACCCTCGGCTGCCGAATCAATTAGATCAATGCCGTTCATCACATACATCTGATCCAACTTTTGCACATTGGGACTTGCCACCTTGTTGTAAACGCTACTAATCTGACGCTGTGCCTGCGCCAATACAGGGTTGCTTAGTTCGGCTGCGTCAACGCCAATGGCTTGAGCTGCGGCTCTGTTAAGTACGCTTTGATTGGTAGCCTTGATAGTATTGAATGCGCCTGATGTCATTGGATTTGATTCCAACCTAGCTTCCATCTGTTGGAGTGAACGGCTGCCGGTTTCCTGACCTGGCGTTGTCTTGAACCCCATCGCCTTGCCACGCTCAAGGATAGCTTTTTGCGCCTCAGTCAATGCGGCTGATGTATCTGCGCCGACAACGCCAGGCGTGATCTGTCCACCAGTCACAGTAGCTGTTGGCGTCACTGTCGCTGCGGTTTGAGCTTGTGCTGTTGTTGCGCCTGCGGGTTGCGTGACAGTCGGTCCTCTACCAAGCAAGATATTTAAAATCTTGTCAGACAGATATCCACCACCAGCTCCAAGTACGCCACCAAGTCCTATCTGTTCAGCTTTTTGGGTGAAATAGTCACCAGCACCCATATCTTGTTGACCAGTCTGAACTGGTTGCATAGCTCCACCAACAGCTCCACCAACAGCGCCAGCTTTGACTGGTGCTTGTGCCAATTTCAATGCTCTGACGGCGGCAGTGCTTGGCAACAATGTGCCTGCCACATTGCCTGTCATACGGCCAACATCAAGTTCATCAGGCATAAATTGACCAGCGCGAGACTGGCGATATGCCTGCTCTCCAGCAGTCATGCTTTGTTCAAATTGACGGCGTGCAGGCGCAAAGAGTGGTCCAACGCCTGGCAACTGCTCTAAACCTCTTCCTGCTAATTGCACAGTACCCTCTGCAACATCACGCAAGCCACGCAAAGCACCACCAACTGGTGATGACATGATCTGCTCGCTGACTGTTTTAGGCGCTACTGGTGCAACAGGAGCTGCTTGCGTTGGAGGTGGTAACTTCCTTAACGCAGCCGCAATCTCATCCTTTGACATTCCATCAGGAAATGTGATTGGTCCATAACCTAATACATTGACGACTTGCGGCATTTTCTACCTCATTCAAATTGTTGAGTGACTGGATTCCATGTTAATCCACCGCCACTAGGTTGTGCTTGCTGTTGTGCTTTTTTGATTATTTTCAAAGCAGGACCGCCACGCACTTGCATTGCCAACTCAGCAGATTTGCGAGCTTGTGCTTTTTGTGAAATGGTTTGCGGCTTATCGTTAGTCTGTGGGAAATACTTTGCAATTTCCTTTTCCATCTCATCAGTGCCAATCACAGCGCCTGATTCAGCACGCAAGTTGGCTGTAACCCAATTCTCTTGAGCCTGACGATATTGCTGGCGTCCAGAACTTTCAACCAAATTGGCAAAGCCTGTTGTTACTCCAGCAGATGGAATCGCACGCAAAATGGCTTGAGTTCTGCTTGGTGTACCAAATGCCTGCTCAAGCGTTATCGTCTTGCCATTGGCGTCAACCATTGGCTTATTTGTCATTGGATCAAGTACAGGGTTATTGAATAACTGAGTAGCCTCACCCATACGCAAAGCAAATCCAGCAGATTTAGACTGATCTTCTGTGGCTGCGCCTTTGCCTGTTAACTGTTCGCCGGTAGCGCCTGTGATTGGAATGATTGGGAGACCAGGCACTTTAGGCACATAGGCAAAGCCATCAGCAGTTTCGACTCTGTCATATTGACCACGCTGAAACTCTGCTTGGCTAAGATTCAAACGCTTCAATGCAATTTGAAGATTTGCTTGGTCAATTTTTAGTCTCGCCTCTTCGCCTGGTGACATTCCTACTAAATATGTGGCATTTGCAGGAATACTATTTTTATCAACGAATTGAATTTTTCCGTTTAGATTTACTTGCACCAATTCACGCGGCACACCAAATCCCTCAACAGTCTTTATTGATCCATCCTTATATCGCTGAACTAATACAGGCTTACCTGATGCGTCTGTAACTTCTTTCATCTCGCCAATTGGCTCTACTGCTGGTGCTTCTGCTGATGGAACTTCAATTCTTCCACCAGTCTTTGTACGCTGATAAGTCTTACCATCAGCAGTACGATAAGGCTCTCCAACTACCTCTGGTGTTGGCTTGATAGTCTTTGCAAGTTCCTGATATGCCTTTGCTTTTTCTGGTGCAGATATAGCAAATAATTCAGACAACCTCATGTATCTGTTATATGTGGCATCAGCTTGGCTTGGCGCTTCTCCTGCTACCTTTTGACCAATCATTTCAGCGCGTTGCACTGTAGGACCAACAGGCAGCTCAGGTGTTACTGGAGCTGCAATGGCTTGCTGTGGTGTGACTATAGTTTCTACGCCAGCACCACCATCACCAGTAATAATTTTTTGCGCTGCATCTTGTAGAGCCATTTGACGTTTGTACTCATCCAGCTTCTGCTTAGTCATCAACTGAGTAATAGCACCCTGCTGCGCCTGCTGGTAGCCTGCGGCGCCAGCCTCCAAGCCTTGTCCGAGTGCTTGACCAAGAGAAACTGGTGTGGTGCTTCTACCGCTTGATTTAAGCAGTGCAGCAGCCGCTGACAGCATCGCTTGGCGTTGCATCGCTTGGCGCTGTGCGTCTGTCAGATACTCATTCAGGCCACTATCAGCACCGCCAAAGAGTAGGCCACCAAAGTCCATTGGGGAGCGCGTTGATGGCTGAATGTTGGAGCCATAGTCAGCACCGCCAATTGCGTTAAATTGATCTAAGAATGTTGCCATTGTTTACCCCAGTAATCCAATACCAGCACCAATGGCAGCGCCAACTGGCCCACCTAATTGATAACCAGCAGCCGCACCACCTAAAGCGCCAGCAGCTTGATTTCGATATGTTGGCTGAGTAGTTGTACCGCCAACATTGGCAGGCTGACCAGTTAATGCGCCTTGAACAACACCAAGTCTTTGCAAACCAATATTTCGAGCTGCATCAAGCCTTGCCTGCTCCAACTGTTGGCGAGCACCGCCAGCACCCATGACTGCCTGCGCTCCAGTCAATCCTAAGTTGCGAGCATTCAAAGCAGTCTGTGTGGCTGCACCATAGCCAGCCTGACGCATCTGCGCCGCTGTCTTGGCAGCCTGCTGCAATGCCGCCTGATCTGTCAGTGACTGCTGTACGCCATAGCGAGAGCCGCCAAACGCTTTAGCCGCATTTGCCTGATTTGCAGTTTGCAATGCAGCCATTTGGCGTGACTGCTCAATGTCGCCCAATGTGCCTTGGATGACTTGTTGCTCATAGGGATTCATGAATTCTTGAATGTCAGCGCCAGTGAATGGCTTGAGTCCAAGGTTGACAAGCTGCTCTTCACCCTGCTGATACAGAGGATTGAAACCAGCAAACTGCTGTACACCAAGACCAGCGGCAACACTCTTTGCCTGCTCAAGATTCTTGAGGTACTGCTCTTTGATCTGAGGATCAATGCTGGTTATTACTGTTTGGCTGCCGCCGCTGTCTTTGCTCATGATTTACCCCTTATGCTTCCAAAAGACCTTTGGTCTTCTTGTTTTTCTTGCCGTCCATCTCTTTGATGGCCTCAACCAATAAACCAACGATATTGCCGTAGTCCACCATACGCATACCATTGGCGTCTTTATGCACCACTTCTGGCAATACATCTTCAACTTGTTGCGCCACCAATCCTGTACCGCGCTTGCCATTCATGTCGAATGTGACGCCATCAAGTTTGCGTACTTTGCTGATGGCGTTTCCAATTGGCTTGATGTCCTCTTTCATCCGCATATCAGAGTATGCAGAGCCAGCAGAGCTACCGCCAGCAGATGATGCTCCACTGCCATTTCCGACACCGCCGACTCCTCCTACGCCACCAACGCCAATGCCACCCATACCACTGTTTGTGGCGGCTGCTGTGGCGGCAACGCCTTTAGCGCCGCTACCCATGCCTGCTATGCCACCGCCAGTAGTGCCAGGCGATGTGCCAATACCGCCAACACCAGCGCCAACAGCATTGCCAATTGCAAGACCAGTAGTTGTCACCGCGTTGGCAACCTGACCAACATTACCTTTGCTGGCTATGCCTGACATTGGGCTGCCACTGCTCTTGCTGACGCCGCCACTTGATGTAGTGCCAGGCGCATCAATACCCATCACATTCATGAGTAATTGAAGTGGTAAAGGCATCAACAAATTGACAAGATTGGGGATCGCCATAGCATCAACAGCAGCTTGCTCGCCTGGCGTCAACTGAGCAAACGCCGCTTTTGCTGCTGCTTGCTGTGCAGCAACGCTAGAACTACCACCACCGCCAAGTCTTTGCTCTAAAGCAGAATTGAACTTCATTAACGCTTGACTCTGAGCTGGAGCCACATCGTAAATTGATGGGATATATCCACCAGTAGTGGTAGGAACGACATAGTTGTCAGCACCAGCATCCATCTGCGACATGATCTGCTGATAGCGATTAGTAGGCGCGTCAAGAAGACCACCACCAAATTGAGGTGGCGGCAGATTTGTCCATTGTTGACCCGCAATAAAATCTTCGTATGCCATTTACAAATCCTTGCTAAGTACAAACCACTTTGGCTTGTAACCTCTGTCCTTTAAGAATGTCTTCTCCCAACCCTTACGGCCAGCCAAAGACACTCGCGTGCAACCCATGCTCTTACCCCATGATTCCACCAAAGGTTGCATCAATCGGATTTCATCTAGGTCGCCGCCAGCAAGAAAGAAGTGCAAATTCTTGAGTCGCGGGTAGACAATGATCTCAGTCACTATCACAGAGGTTTCGCCAGGCCACAGTTGAAATCTGCCTGTTTTGAGTCCCTCTGCAATGTCCTCAATTCCATGAGTCCCTCCAGAGTATTCTAGTGCCGCCTCCACATGATGGCGCAGCCTCTCCAAATCCTCTTCGTCTGTCAACGCTTGCCCATTGCGACAGTGTCAACTCGGTTGACGCCAACGCGCCAATCCTCCAACACTGCGCCTGTATACCTGATCTTTACCTGACGGCCAGCAAACCGCACATCGGTTGGCTGTGACGCTGGATATGGACCATGGCTTGTCTCAGTTGATGTCGGGTACATCCTAGACTTGAAGCTGATCTGTACCTCGCCCAAAGTCTGCTCATCGGGTATCACCTGACGCACCGACATGATGTTCTCACCAACGCCAATCTCATAAGGTCCTGACTCGGCATAGACAGATCCTGAGTCATAGTCAAAGCCAACCTCATGCTCATAAATGTAGCCGTCAGATGACACCATCAGTGGCTGCAAATAGACACCTCGGTCTGTGCCTGCTGTGCGAGACAATGAGCCAATGTTCCAATGGCTTTCGCGGTAGTTATAGATGACATAGGAATCAACTTCATTGCTGGCGCTTGATGGGTAGAACCACCACACTTCACCATACTTGCTGTTATGTACAGCGTACACCTTGCTGACTTGGTTGTAATTCATGTTCTGAAACACATAGTCAGACACATCGCAAGGCAAAGGCTTGACATAGCCGTCAAATAACCAAAAGCCTGATGTAGACATCCACATGGCGGCAGTATCGATGGCCGCTACAGCTTGAGATGAGATCAATCCACAGCCTGATCCAGCCTTTTCAAATGAGTAGACGTATGGCAAACCAACGAATGTGGCGGTGTGGACATCAACATCGGTAAACAGCAAATTGATGCCGCGCACCTTTTTGCCTGCTTTCAATGAGCCAACTGTCTGCAATTCAAAGTCACCAGCCTGATTGGTGGCCGCTGCCGTCCATACAGTATTGTTTTCCTGATCGCACCACTTCACCAATCGAGGATTGCTTGACGCGCCCAAGGCAAAGACAAAACGCTCGGCAGTGGACATCACAGCCTGACATCCTGTTGGCGCGTTGGTGATGGCCGCTGCCAGCGTTGGCGTTGAGAATCCCAACTGCCACTCGTAGAGCTTGCCATCAGCATTAGAGCAGCCAATCAAATATTCGCCCCAAGTGTCTAAGCTCCAAGTCGTTGCCGGTGTCGCTGTACCAGTATCAGGACGCGCAATGCCATAGGCGTATGTTCCATAGGTAGAGTATCCATAGCCAGTCTTGATGACAGAATCAGCCTCACCAGCAGTGAATCCTGATGGCGTGATGTCCTTGAGCGTTCCTGCCTCGTTCATGGCGTAGAGCTTGGAGTGCGTACCAGCAGCGATCCATCGATCTCCGCTGTTGTCACGCCAAGTAATCAACGCTCGGCATGAGCCTGTCATCTGGCTGCTGGAACGCTTGCGCCAACCGCCAATCGGTCTGAGAGTGTTCTCAAACCAACGTACCAAGTTGGCGTCAAACCACCGCCCAGCAGACTGGTATTCAGTGCCGTTGCGGTACACGCCTGGTGGAATCTTGAGAGGTATGAGTGCCATAGCTGAATTATGCTGTTTCTGTTGACAGATTGGACACAAACGAAAGTGTGGCAATGACTGATGGCACTACTGGCCTAGTCGGTGAGCTGCTAGCCGCGTAATGCTCAATACTGACGCCAACATCTGATGGCCGCCACATGATCTCCACATAGTCATTGGCCGTCAAATTTACAAAAAAGTTCAAAGCACCGATCATGTGCGATGGGTCGCCAGCAGACTTTCTTGTAGCAAGTCCAAATCTGCTGTTTGACTTGTCAATGTTTGTGCCGTTCTTGCGAAACCACACATCAACATCTTGCGTGTCATTGGTGGTGTTCTTGAATTGGATACTGAATTGCAAGTTATATAAACCAGCCTGAGACACATTGAGTCTTGATGAATTCGACAATGTCACACCATTGCTGAAGTCGGTGGTGTCAAAGGTGATGGCGTAGGCTGTGGTGGTGTTGGCAGCCGTCTGATCTGTGCCATCTTGAAACGCGCCATATGGGTTGTTGATGTACTTGCCACCACGCTGACCAAACAGCGCCGCAAAGATGGCCGTCAGCTTGATGAAATAAGCATTCAAGCTGCCAAATGAAGTGCCAAAGAATCCTTGGTCATAGGCAGGCGCAGGCGTGCCAAGGTTTGGCTGCGCTGGTGTGCTTATCTGCTGACCAAGGTTGAGCGCCAATTAAGCCACCAAGCCATTCAAATAGGTTGTCTTGCCTGCCACCTTGGTGGCCGTCAATTCTTGCTTCTTGAGGTTGTTTGGGTCATAGCTGACATGAACCCAACCGCTGTCGGGGATACCTGATGTGTAGAACTCCAAAATCAATTGGGTGTACTCTAGGTTATCCATGATCCACTGAGCCAGCTCCGCGTTGGGTACGCCAGGGATCTCAATGTCTGCCGCCATACCTTTGCAGTGGTCGCTGGTCTTAGACCCGCCAACAGCCGCATTGGACTCAGGACTGCGATAAGCAGAATTCACCTTCACGCCTTTGCCGTAATGGTCGCGTACCGGTTGAAGAACCTTTTCGCACAGCAGGCGCAGATTCTCTGTAGCTGTCTCATCAGGCGTATTGTCAAATCCCATACGCATGGCAGTCTCGGATTTGCACATCTCGTGCAGGCTGAAGTTGGCGCTTAACTGAGTCATTTCATTCCCCTTAAGGTTTCGTAGGTTTGGATGCAGGTGTTGAGCTTGCGGATGGCGGTGTCTCCCTCGGCTGTGATGGCGACAAGATCTTCAGCAGTCTTTCGGTCAAGTTCGGCTGATGCTGTTCCGCTGTGATCTCCGCTGGCAGTGGCGGCATCACTGGTGGCTGATACGGCGCACTCGGGGGCTTTGACAGGAATGAACAGCCTGCGCTCGCCAGTGGCAATATCAGCACGCAACTTGTCTTCTTTAGCCTTTGCAACATTGTTCGCCTTTCGTAATGTCTGACCATAAGTCTGTGCCACTTGCGCCATTGCCTGCTCAGTCTCCCTTGCCTTGGCGTTTAGCGCGGCAATTTCAATTTGCTGGCGCGTATGCTCGTCATGCTTACCCTTGAAGTATCCACCACCAAATGATGACAGCACCGCCATGACGATGCCAAGGATCACCCAAGGGTTAAACAAACTCATGGTGCTGGTGGCTCATCATTGTCAGTAGCTTCAGCCTTGGCGCTTGCATTGGCAATCGCCTTGACGCCAGAGCGTCCAGCTACACCGCCAAGCACACCAGTGATGAAGACCATGATGGTGCTGATCTGCTGGGTGTACACCTTATCAATCGCCGCCATACTGCCATTCATGGGCTGTTGAACAAAGCTGACAGAATAGAGAAACATCCCCATGGAAGCCAGCAGGATGGTCACCAAGACCACGATAACGAATGCCCATACCCTGACTTCAATCTCGTCAGCAGTGAGGCGATTATTCGGTTTGTATCCAATGGTTGCCATTATTTCTTCTCCTCTGGTTTAACAAGCATTTCGGGACAAGTACCAGCAGCAGTGCAGATTGGTGGCTTGCATTCGGCATTTTGCCAATTGAGTGGATCTTGGCATTTATAGCGGTATCTATCTTCACAGCCAGTCAGCACCACCAGCAAGACCGACAGAATCCAAATCTCATACACGTTCATTTGTCTTTATCCTTTCGCTGTTGCGCTTCAATCTGCCGCCTTAACTTTTCCACTTTTTCCAATTGCACCTTGGTGTCGTGCTTGGCCTCCAAGACATCAAGATAGAGCATACCAAGCATGGGCAACAACAATGCGACAAGAATGACTGCTGCTACCCATCCCACTATGTCTTCCCCAATCGATTTACGAACAACAGCCACGCCCAAAGGTAGAGGAGGAATATCAAAGTCGCTACTAGGTATGCTGACTTTGCGTGCAAGTTTCGCTTTGCCTCCTGCCGTTGCCATTGCTTAACCCTCTCTTTCGCCTCCTCTTTAAGCCTAGCATTCTCCTGTTCAGCCTTGATGATGTCTCGCATCTCAAAGGTTTTTGAATAGATTGCGCCCATTTCGGGTGGGGACTGATAGACCATGGTTTCCCTGATGGTCTTCTCCAACTCTGCCATCTGATCCAACGCCATCACTCTCTTGAGTGCTGCCTCCATGAGGTTGGCGTCTGGGTCATAGACGTTCTTGCTTTTCTCTTCCTCTTCCCTGATATGTGCAGCCAGCTTCTCTTGCAACTTGAAAAACTCGGTGAGCTGTGCAACCACATCAATCATCACCTGAGTCTCATTGACTGCTACATACTTTTCCTTTTTGCGCGTCTGTTGGACAGGCTGTTGGGTCTTTGGCTTCGATCCGAATAGCTTTGACCAGAAACCTCTAACCTCGTTGGCGACACCAATAGCTTCTTCAACAGTGGACTTGACCTCCATGAATGAGGACTTGGCTTGCTTGTACAGCTCGCACCCCTCTTTGATTGCGGCAACGCAGGCGTTGGCTGCAAATAGGATGGAGATGGGGTCCACATCGTTACAGTCCCAACAGCTTCTTCACAAGGTCGGCGGCAACGCCAGGCCCAAACAAGATGGCGGCAATGACAATATAGAGCTGAATCTCAATCTTCTGCATCCTGCCCTTGCCACTCTCCAGCTTGTCTTCGATGGATTTATACCGCTGTTCGCAAATTGCCTGGTGGACGGCGAATTCCTTTTCTATGGACTCGCTCATGATTCATCTGCGGGAAGTGGTGTGTTGCCATCTGCAAGCCATGCAAGATATTCTTGGTAGTCGGTGTTGGCGGGGTCAAAGGGAATGCAAGCGTTATCGGCTAAACGCAATACATTTTGATACTGTGTTAATTTGTACATTTATAACTCCGCTGAAAAAGTCATTAAGCCAGAATTGTTTGAATATAAAACCATTGCGCCAGTAGCAGAAGCCTGTGTTTGGAATGACCATGTCTTTCCATCTGCCCCTAATGAAACAGGTTGACCACAATTTGTGACTACAAATGTTCCGCTAATAGTCATTGTTGGAGAAGCTCTCATTTGAACTGGAAACATATATTGGTTTCCTACATATGAGCCAGAAGTTGTATAACTTCTTAACGCTATTGAGTTTAAATCTCCAGTATTACCACCAACAAATTGATAGTACCTCTGACACAAAGCCAACTCAGTCCCATAAGATCTGTAATCAAAGCTAGTAGCTGTTGAGCCTTTTTCTAGCTGTACGCCTGTGATGTAGAAAGTAGCGCCTGTGGTAGCGCATAAGTTTGTTGCACCAGTTACTCCAATAAAAGTACCTGTAGCCCAAGCATTTGCTGTACCTTTAAAAGTTGTACCGCTACCTAAATCAAAATTGACATAGATTCCTGCGCCATTTGTAGAGTCCCATGTTCCAGTAGTTGGGCCAGCAATGGTTACTGTCTTTTGCTCAAACGTATTTGCCGCATTTATTGTGTAGTTAAATGGGTATGACTGTATTGTGCTTGCACCATACAAAGCGCCTGAGAAAGTGCCAGTAACACTTGATCGAACCCAAAAAGACAATGTAACTGTTGCGGCAGATGCAGTTCCCCACGCAAGGTCTGCAATATTAAAGCCCTCAATTACTTGGTAAATCCTGTTTACCGCACCAGACGCAGGGGATGCACCAGTTCCAATAGTAATCAAGGCAGAGTTTGAAAATCCTGCTGTTGATGTTGTTGATCTTCGAATAGTTGTTCCTGTTGCAGTACCAACAGCACCAACCCATCTGTCTAGGGTGTATGCCGATGAAGTAAAGGCAACACTCGCCCCCGCATTCCTTTGGTCAATCACCATTGCACCATTGATGATGCGGTTTTTGAAGCCAAAGTTGCTTGACGCGTTGAATACATCTTTGCCGTTGACATTGGCTGTGATCTCGCCAGTGCCTTTTGAGATCAACTCAAAACCAATGTTTGTATCATCGCCTGATGCAGTCAATGTTGGCACGCCACCAGTAGCCGCATTAGTCAAAGTCAACTCATTGACAGCAGAGGCTGTGGCAGTCACTTTCAACAGCTCATTGCCGTTGGTGTCGATGACATCGCCAACCAACTTCAGCTTCTTGCCTGATCCAATGTTCAAGCCAACTGATGTACCAGTACCAGCAGCCGCAAAGACAGAGTCAATGCTGTCTAAGTCGGTGTTAATTTTGCTTCCCCAAGTGTCAGTACTTGCACCTACTTCTGGTTTTGTAAGTAATAGGTTTGTGGTCGTGGAATCTGCCATGTTAAATCTCCGTTAAATTCCGTGATTAGGATGAAAGTCAAATTGCCGTTCAGCAGATTTTCTCTTGCAAACAGCGTCAAAAAAATTGTCGAAATATCCTAGAAACTTTCCACAAACTCTAACTTCCCATTTGACATTTTTTTGGTTAATTCTATTACTCAAAGAAACTCCGACAACACCAGATGTATTGTCCGATGGTTTGGATTTATTTCTACTATTTCCATAACTGTCCGATGCTATTAAATTTATTATTCTGTTGTCATGTCTGACATGGTTTTCATGATCTATTTGATCGGGGTAAACGCCATAAACATATAGCCAAGCAAGTCTGTGAGCGCGATGTTTTACGCCATCAATGCAAATAGTTAAATATCCACGATCACTAAATCCACCAGCAACTTCTCCTTTGGCTGCTTTGGGTCGCCCAGTTTTCCATGTAAAAACACCAGACTCAGCGTTATAGTTCAACACTTCTTTTAATCGCTGCTGAGTCAATAATTCTGTTTTCTTCATTTGTAACCTACGCGGCCTCTTGCCAAGTGACTGAATTGTCCGACAAATCAGTCCAACTTTCTGATGTGTCTGAAATTGGTGTCCAGCTCTCGGATGTGTTTGGTACAGCTCCCCAACCATATCCAATCATCGATCCAACAGCGCCAATAGATTCAACGCCAGTAATCGCAACCTCAATGACGGCCAAAACACTGTCAACAGCGCCTGTACCATCAACGCCTGTGATGTCTTGGAACGATATGACCTCGGCCAATACTGTTCCAACAGCACCAGTCGCCGCATTGCCTGTGATGATTGGCGAGACTAATACCGAGTTAACAGCGCCAGTTGCTGCATTGCCTGTGATGGCAATGGATACAGTTAATCCGACAGTGCCGACATTGCCTGTGGCAATCGTTCCATCTTCTTGAATTGATCTGTTAGTAAGGAGCGTGCCAACAGCACCAGTAGCCTGATTGCCGCTGATAACGACATTCCCTATGCCGTAGACGCCAAGGCCGTAATAGCCTGTTCCATAAGCAGCCATACCGCTGCCCCAGTTAAGCCAGCCTGATCAGGCCAGTGCTTGCATCATTGGTCGGCATAGTCAGCGTAAATGTTCCAGCAGTCACTGTCTGACTGCCAAATGTGTGGACGCTGACTGCCTTGTTTGACTGAGTCGAGTTATAGATCAGGACCGCGTCAAAGGCTGTAGAAAGAGTGACAGCAGAGTAGCTGATGCTGGCGCTTGGCGTCACAAAGGCTGTAGTGCCACTGGTGCTTGGAGCTGTGCCAAATGTCACTGTAACGCCGCCTGCGGAGTAGCCTGTGCCTGTCACCTCTCCTGTGGAGCTGTAGGCTGTGGTGGACGCATTGACAGTGGCAGAGGCCAAGTACAAGGCAGCCTTGAAAGTGTCGGCTGTGGTGGATGCGCGTACTACGCCAGTGCCAAAGTTGTGGTGTCCGACAAGCAGCTCACCCTTGAAACTCGTACACATTGCTTGTGTATTGGCCATACTTTTATTCCTTAAATTTGTTGGCTGATGCCATCAGCAAAAACGCCACGTTTAAGCGCCATGTGGACAGATCGATGCACCATCTCACCATCAAGCCAATACTCTACCCAACTCGTTGTCTCGGTATCGTTCTCAACAGACCCCTCACGCTTCTCAAGCAATGAGTCATCCATCTCGCCTTTGGTGGTGTTTACTATCATCCAAATGTCCTTGCTCTCGACATAATCACGCCGCCTGATGTAGAACCACGATCATCTGCAATCTGCAACTGATCCAATCCTGCCTGATACAGCGATGACCATACAGAGATTCTCGCATCGTCTTGTAGGTATGGCGCAGCCTGTAAAAGTGAACCATACAAATACACATCAGGCGCTTGAGTCAGCAGCCAGTTGGTGGTATTTGTGTCTGATAACTTAGTCAACTTTGCATAGTAGACCAGCTCTGCGGTGTATTCACCATCAGGAATTGGTAACAGTCTGAATTGATTTCCGACAACGCTGAAATACAAAGGCTTTCCGCTGGACAAGTAAGTCGTATTCGACAGCGAATCCATTGCATCAATGGTTTGGAATGTCAAATTGGTGATTGGGTTTGTGTTGATCTTGATGGCTTTGACTTCCAAGAAGTCATCAGGCACTGTGCCATATTCAGCAGCAGCCGCAAATGTTGCATTGGCACGCACAATCATTTGGCGTGTACGCAACTGGCGCTCAATTTGAGCCTCTGCCAAGCTGACAAAGTCTGAAATGGCAGTCGCCAAATCAGTTCGGTTGAGCCAGTCGCCAACCGAGGTCTTCAGCTCTGCATAAGTCGTGAGTGCCATCAGGTAACCTTTTCAGTTTCTTGGACTTCACGCATCACCCAAGTATGGTCATGCTTGAATTCAAACATCCCAATGTGGCCTATTTCCTTGCTCACATCATGATCAATCCATATCTTAAAGCCTGCATCTCTGGCTTTCTTACAGAAGAAAACATCCTCTCCAATGTACCCACGCTTGTCATGCCGCCATGGAGTCTCGAACCAAGGCTCTGACAAAGCCGCAAAGACATTGGCCTTGATCAGCATCACGCCCATGCCAACCGATCCAACTTCTTGCAGGCCAGTTGATTCGGGCATCGTATATACCAACTCACGCTCGCCATTCTCTTTGTAAATCTGC
>Ga0247723_1000685_pt1 | contig 22119 bp, 24 predicted proteins | sample MSEWelMarce5H_FC_FD_189079 | JGI IMG/M metagenome (GOLD analysis project Ga0247723, IMG submission 189079) | Subsurface sediment microbial communities from gas well in West Virginia, United States - MSEEL Well Study Marcellus 5H_FC | ecosystem: Environmental > Terrestrial > Deep subsurface >... | reverse complement strand
TAGATACTGACTCAATTATAATCGGTGATATCATGGACATCTACTAGAAAAGGATACAGTAACTCATGGCTGTAACATCAAAGGCACTAGCAAGAACTGCTGCTGCAACAAGCAACACCACACTATATACAGTACCAAATTCATCAACTACTACGGTAGTAACAAATATTGCGGTAACAAACACCGCTACATCATCAGCAACTTTTAGCCTACTTATTGATTCAGTTGCTATGCAATCAGGATCATCAGTTGCTGCAAATTCTACGGTATACATAGATTGCAAACAAGTAATTCCAGCAAATGCTACACCAAAGATTATTTCAGGATCAGCATCTGCCACAACAGTTAACTTTCATATCTCAGGAGTGGAGATTTCCTAATGGCATTAAATGTAATTCCTACACCTAGTACATCACCAGTATTAAGAGAAACCTTGCTATCTTCTGGAACTTTTTCAGGCACTGGAAGTTCAACAAGTCCACAACTTATTTATGTAATTGCATCAGGCGGAGGTGGCTCAGGAGGTAATGGTGGTACAACTGGTTCTGGTGGTGGAGCAACTGGAGGTTTTACTGGATCAGGTGGCGGCGGTGGCGGCGCAGGTAACGTTTCATTTGGACAAGCAGCATTATTTTCTTCATCACTTTCATATACAGTTGGTGCATCTAATGGAAGTTCTTCATTTGGAACAATAGCCGCAGCGGCAGGTACTACAGGTGGTCAAGGTCTAAGTGGCGGTGCTGCTAGCGGTGCTGGCGGTGCTGGCGGTTCTGGCGGTGCTGGCGGCGGCGGTGGCGGCGGTGGCGGTGGATATCCTACAACATCTCCTACTAATGCTGCTAGAGGAGGTCCAGGAGGTGCTGGCGGTGCTGGCGGAAATAATGGATCTGCAGGTACAAATGGAATAACTGGGGCTTACATTGGTGGTGGCGGCGCAGCAGGAACTGGATCTGCTACAGGATTAACAGCCTTTTGCGGTGGCGGCGGCGGTGGTGGTGCTGGAAGTTCAAGTAACAATACTATAAGTTCTGGTGGCGCAGGTGGTGCTGCAAGTACATATGGCGGTGCTGGCGGTGCTGGTGCTAGTGGAGTTAATGCAACAGGAAGTAATAGAGTTGTTGGAAATAACGGAACTGCTGGAACTGCTCCTGGCGGTGGCGGCGGTGGTGGAAGTAGTGGTGCTCATGGTCCATCAGTGGGCGTTGACCCATCAACAGTTGGCGGATCTGGAGCGGCAGGTGGCTCAGGCGCCATTTGGCTATTTTACTAATATGTGGGCTGTTTTAGATTATGATGATAAAACTGTAATTGGTATAGTTCCACCAGATAAAACTATAGAAGATTTTAAAGAAGAAATTAACGGAAGGACTACAGTTAAAATGACATTAGAAAATAGTCCAGCATTTTTATTAGGAACATATAAAAATGGAAAATTTTATCAAAAAGGAGAAAAAATATAATGGCAAATTTTGTTGTATTAACACAAAACAATGTTGTACAAAATATAATTGTGGCTGACACTAAAGAGATAGCAGAACAAGTTACAAATCTTGTATGTCTAGAGGCTCCATCTGAACTCACTGCCCTTGCTATTGGCTGGACTTATGATGGAACTAATTTTAATCCGCCAGTAGTTGAAACTCCTGCTGAAGAAACACCAGCAGAATAAATAATAGCCTAATATAGGTGGGGGTATTTTGTTAAACAAAGATATTTTTGTACCTGAAAACACTATTGCTGTTTTTAGAGGTTCAAATAGACATAAAAATAAAGATGTATCAAAAAAACAAATTAACAATATTCTTATGCCATCTCCTAAAAAAAGAGAGTGGTTTACATCACATTTTTATAAATGTCTTCCATTATCAATAGGAAATCAATATGGATTTATTTTATCTCTTGAGTTTGATGTTGCTATTCTTTGGAATGGTGGCAATAGCCCAGAAGATATATTTTTTGAATTTGCAAAAGAACAGGAAGAACTGTCTGAGTTTATACCAAGAATAGACTCTCATTTTGGACATGGAATAGTTACAGTCAGCACTCCCTTTTCGCTACGAACTCCACCAGGAGTTAATATTATGACAATTAATCCACCAAATTTTATTGTTCCTAATATAACAGCAATGACTGGAGTTGTTGAAACTGATAATTTAAGAAGAGATTTTACATTTAATTTAAAAATTCAAATGCCAAACATAAAAACTATAATTCCAGCAGGGACACCAATTGCAGGATTTATTCCAGTTCCAAGATATTATTGTGATAATTTTGAACTTGTTTTTGCAGATGATATTTTTGAAAAAAATGTAATAAATGAAGAAAATGAAATTATAGATAAATTTTATGAACATAGAGAAGAACTTGATTTAAATAGTTCTAATAAAACAGATGGTTTTTATTTTAGGGGAGAAGATATTTATGGCAATAAGTTTGAAGATCATCAAATAAAAAGTAGTAAAAAATAACCCCAAGGATTTCTCCAAGGGGGTATTTTTATATCAAACTATATTACTTACATGGATATTTGTTGTACCATTCTTGATACCGTGCTCCATTTACGGAACTCCATGATGACCAGTCTTTTCCGCCCTTAGTCATAAAGTGCGCCACTTGTGCATTTACTACTGGGTTAAATAACTCAGCGTTTGAATCTAGTTCAAACTTTTCTCTACGATCTGGACCTAACTGACCCATCATATTGATTTGAAAAACCCCATATGACGAATCTCCAGTTTCACTGTTGCCATTAAAAGCAAAAGGTCTACCATTGGATTCTGCTTTAGCGATTGCACATGCAGATCGTAAAGCATTGCCTTTGAAGCCTACCGCTTTTAATAAGTCAACCAACTGCCCATCTGTTAAAGAATGAGCATTTTCATACTTCTCTAACTTTTTAGCCGTAGAAACCAAAAAAAGCCCTTGAGGGGCTTCTGCGACCTTTACGGTGGGTTCTATCAAAGTTTTAGTTTCAATAGCAGCATTGGCGGCATTTAAAAAAGGTGCAACCAACCCAAGAACCGCTATCAAACCTAACCATATTCCTTTATTCTTATCTCTCATTGAATAACCTCCTAGAGTAAGACAAAGAGTGCCTTTCGGCACCCTTGTATTAATTGTAGCACGAATTTGGGTTAAAAGGCAAGTTTATATAATATTTTTTTATTTTATTTTAAATACCGTGCTTGAAAGTGGTATAATAATTATCTTATGGCTGAAACCGCAATCTACGACTTACCCTATCCAACAGACGCATCTCCTGTAGACGTAGCAGGCGATTTACAAGCCTTAGCAGAGCGTATTGAAGCGGTATTACCAAGTTTAGGCTTACCATACTTTACCCATGAAGTTAGAAACAACAGCGGTGCAACTATCGCTAAAGGTGATCCAGTCTATGTTACTGGATTTTCTACTAAAACTACCGTCGCAAAATCACTAGGAAATACACTTGCAACTTTTCCAGTAATAGGATTAGCAACAACATCAATTGCAAATGGTAGTGATGGTGTAGTTATTGTTTCTGGTGTTTTTAGTGATATTAACACTTCCTCATATACCGCTGGAAATATACTTTATGTAGCAACTGCTGGAGGACTTACTACAACACAGCCTACAACTGGCTCAGGAGCCGTAGGAGTGGTTTTAAAAGCAAATGCAACAACAGGCGTTATACTTGTACTAGGATCTAAAGGTAATGGCACCTGGGGTGCAGTTAAGGCAGGATTATAATGGCAACATATAGAGGTCAAGGCTCAGATTCATTTTCAATTGGTGCAGCCCCACCACAAGTTTCTTGGACAGTGGTTCGTGGAGACACAGCAGCATTTAGAGTTTATGTAACAGATGAAAACCGTGAACCATTAACAATTGATGACTGGACAATAGCAATGGATATTGCTAGACCTTCATCTAGTAATGCAGTAATTGTTTCACTAACTCCAGAATCAACAGTAGATGATGATGATGGAGAATTTACAGTTTCGCTTTCTTCAGGAGAGTCTGAAGACCTTGCAACAGGAGATATTTTTGATATTCAATTATCTGATGCCACCAGAACTTGGACGGTATGTAAAGGAACAATCACAGTAATTGAAGATGTAACCTCTGCTGAGAGTTAATCATGCCAGTAGAAAAGGTAACTACACTAGACAGAATTAAAGTTTCTGTTACCCCGAAACAATACTCAAAAGTAAACATTAGAACTATTGGAACAATTACTCCAGAGATTGAAGGTGTTTATCCTTTTCGTGTAAGGTTTAAAGATCTTGGATACCCTGGCATATCTGGCAATAATGCACCAGGTATTGGTTTGGCAATCATCGGTAGTACATTTCTTATTTTATGATATAATCACTTATATGGCTATCGTACCAATTACCACCCTAAAGACAAAGTTTGAGTCTGGAGATAGACCTACTGGACAAGATTTTGCAGACTTAATTGACACTACTTCATACCGTGCAGAAGCGCTAGGTGGAGATGGAAATAACTCAGCAACAATAACAGGTATTGAAACAGCCACGGTATTTGACACAATTGATACAACTGTATGGAGAACCATAAAGTATCTTATTCAGGTTGCACACCCATCCACAAGTGTATACAAAAGCACAGAAATAAACATAGTTTTTGATGGAACAAATCAAAACATAACAGAGTTTGGCACGGTATCCAATACAACAAATGCTATTGGAAATATCACTGCTAACTTAAATTCTGGTATAATAAGCATGACGGTAACCCCAGCACTAACGCCAATGACCATTCGATATTATCGAACTGGTTTGAAAGCATAACACCAAAGGAGCAACACAATGGCAACAGTAGACAAAGCCTTTAGAATTAAAAATGGCTTAATCGTTGATGGGGCTACGGCTACTGTCAACACACATGATGTAATTACAAAAGAAATCTTTGACGCAAAAGGTGACTTAATAGTTGGTACAGGATCAAACACTGGCACCAGAGTTGCACTAGGAACAAACGGATATGTTCTTACTGCAGACTCAAGCGAAACAAATGGCGTTAAGTGGGCAGCAGCCCCAGCAGTAGGATCATTTGAAACTTCAATCGTATTTGAAGGTACAACTGCAAATGACTTTGAAACAACTCTTACAGTAACTGACCCAACAGCAGACCGTACAATAACATTCCCAGACGTAACAGGAACTGTAATTACAAATGCTGATTCTGGCACAGTAACTAGCACAATGATTGCAAATGACACAATTGTAGATGCAGATATTAATTCTGCTGCTGCAATTGCACAGTCTAAGATTTCAGGTCTTACCACAGATCTTGCTGCTAAGGCTTCATCATCAGATCTTACAACTCACACAGGCGCTACAGAAGCACACGGTGCAACAGGTGCGGTAGTTGGAACAACAAATACACAAACTCTTACAAATAAAACACTTACAAGCCCAGTAGTTACTGGTCTTACTCTTAATGACTCAAGCATTGTTTTTGAAGGTTCATCAGCAGATGCTCACGAAACAACTCTTACAGTAACAAACCCTACAGGAGATCGCACTATTACTTTGCCAGATGCTACAGGTACTGTTGCTCTTACAAATAATAAGTTAGATGCTTTTGCTGCAACTACTTCAGCAGAACTTCGTTCAGTAATCTCTGATGAGACTGGTACTGGCGGACTCGTTTTTGCTGATACACCAACACTTATAACACCAAACATTGGTGTAGCAACTGGTACATCTTTGGTTCTTTCAGGGGACCTAACAGTTAATGGTACAACAACTACAATTAACTCAACAGAAATCACAATTGATGATAAGAACCTTGTTCTTGGTTCAGTAGCAACACCAACAGATGCAGGCGCTGACGGTGGTGGTATTACTCTTAAGGGTGCTACAGACAAGACTATCAACTGGGTAGATGCAACTGATGCATGGACATTCTCTGAGCATGTTAACCTTGCTTCTGGAAAGTCATACTATGCAAATGGTACAGCACTTAAAGATGTTTCAGAAACTCTTACAAACAAGACTCTTACATCACCAGTAGTTTCAGGACTTACACTTTCAGATGCAAGCATTGTCATTGAAGGTTCTACAGCAAATGAATTTGAAACTACACTTACAGTAACTGATCCAACTGGAGACCGTACAATTACATTCCCAGATGCAACTGGTACTGTAGCCCTTACTTCAGATATTACAGTAAGTGCATCATCAACAAATACATTTACAAACAAGTCAATTGCATTAGGAACGAACACAGTAACTGGAACACTTGCAGAATTTAATACTGCAGTTACAGACGCTGATTTTGTTTCACTTGCAGGAACAGAAACACTTACAAACAAAACCTTAACATCTCCAATACTTACTACTCCAGACATTGGAGCAGCAACTGCAACATCTATTACACTTACTGACGCTCTTATGGGTTCTGCTACAACTAGCCTAAGTACAACTAGTGCAACAGTGGTTGACTCATGGTCAGCATCAACTTATTCATCTGCAAAGTATATTGTACAAATGAAAAACGGTGGCGACATTGAAGTTCTAGAAGTTCTAGTAACTGTTAATGGAGCAAACAACGTTTACATTACAGAATATGCAAATATTCAGAGCAATACTCAAATTGGTACAACAGATGCAGATTACTCAGGTGGCAATGTTCGCCTATTAGTAACAGCAACAAATGGAACAACTGTAAAGGTTCACAAAACGCTTATTGAAGCGTAATGTGGACTGAAGGGACAGTGAACTTCAGTGGCAACTAATAATAAAGACTTTGTTGTAAAACAAGGACTTAAGGTTGCTACTGGAGTCACATTTCCTGATAACTCAGTACAAACCACAGCATTTACTGGAAGTGCAATTACCGTTGGTGCTTCTTTTCCAGGTAGCCCATCAAATGGTGCAATGCATTTAGATACAAATACAAACAGAATTTATTATTACTATGCTAGTACTTGGTCAGCAATTGCTAATTATGATGATACCGCTTCAGTAACAGATCACAATCACAATGAAGAAGGTTTTGTAGACAGTATTTATCAATATCAAGGAAATGGCGTAACAGGTCCTTGGCTTGGAACAACCTTAGATGGTGGAACTCCAGCAACTACATCCTTTGCCTTAGTGATTGATGGCGGTAGTGCAGCATGAAAACTGGTATAATGATTAAGGTTAAGGAGGTTTGCTGATGGCAACAAGAATTCAGGTTCGTAGAGGTACAACCTCCGATTGGAACACAGCAGATCCAATTTTAAATGAAGGTGAAATTGGCTACAACATTACCCTTGGTCAAATTAAAATTGGTGATGGCGAAAGCAATTGGTCTGAACTATTTTATGTTGTAGATACATCAAGTCTTGGTGGAAGTCTTTCTTCATATATATTAAGCACTGAAAAAAGTGCAATTGGTGGCGTTGCAGAACTTGATGCAAGCAAAAACATTCTTGCTCCCGCAGGTATTATTTTTGAAGGCACAGCAGATGCCCACGAAACAACTTTAACTGTAACAGATCCAACTGCTGATCGCACAATTACTCTTCCAAATACTAGCGGTACAGTTATTACAACTGGAAACCTTTCAGACATTACAAATGCAGGAACCTTTACTGGAAACATAGTAATAGAAGGCGCAACAGCAGATGATCACGAACTTACACTTTCTGCAGGTAACCCAACTGCTGATCGCACAATAACATTCCCTGATGAAACAGGAACAGTACAACTTAGAGTAACAGATGTTTCAGATACAGAAATTGGATATTTGAATGGTGTTACTTCGGCAATTCAGACACAGTTAGATGCCAGAGTAGAAGAATCTTTATTTGACGCAAAGGGAGACATTTTAGTTGCGTCTGCAGATAACACTCCAGCAAAATTAAGTGTTGGAACAAACGGATATATTCTTACAGCAAACACCTCAGCAGCAACTGGTATAGAGTGGGCTGCAGCGCCTGCTGGCTATTCTCCTCCAACATTGGGATCTACTCAAATAGCCTCTGGCGCTACTGTAACAACAATTGCAGAACTTACACTTTCAACTCCAACAGTTTCTGGTCTTACAATTTCAGATGGCTCAATAGTAGTTGAAGGCGCAACTGCAAATGAATTTGAAACCACATTACAATTTACAGACCCTACTGCCGATAGAACAATAACACTTCCAGATGCAACAGGTACTGTTCAACTTAGAGTAGCAGATGTAGACGATGCTGAAATTGGATACCTAAATGGTGTAACTTCAGCCATTCAGACTCAGATGGATCTTAAGGCACCACTTTCTTCCCCAACATTTACAGGAACACTAGTATTGCCTTCAACAGTAAATGGACCAAGTGTTAGCACATCAGTTAACTTGTTATTCCCAACAACTAGCGGAAATATTACACTTGGTGGATCACAAACAACTGGAAATCTTACAATTGGTGGCGGATCAACAAGAACAACAGGCGTAATTGGAATTGGAACTGGTGCAACAACATCTGGAACCAAAACAATTGATATTGGAACTGCCTCAACTGGTGGAACCACAGCAATTACTATTGGTTCTTCTTCTGGAGCAACATCTAATATTACTTTAAATGGTACAGTAACAGCAGCAAACAATCTTGTAGTTACTGGAGATTTAACGGTAAACGGAACAACCACAACAATTAACTCAACTACTCTTGCAGTAGACGATAAGAACATTGTTTTGGCAGATGGAAATACATCAGATGCTTCAGCAGATGGTGGCGGTATTACATTATCAGGTGCTACAAGCAAAACCTTTAACTGGGTAGACGCTACAGACGCTTGGACATCTTCAGAACATATGAACTTGCTTACAGGCAAATCTTATAAAATTAACGGCACTGCAATATCTACAGCCTTACCAGCCCTTACATGGGGAGAAGTTAAAGATGGTAAGTCTGGTCTAACAATTAGTTAAACTACTTTATAAAACACAAAGTACTTAACCCTAAAGTAAACATTTACTTTGTTATTTGTGCGTAATTTTCTATTTTAATTTTATGATATACTAAGAGTACTTTGCGATTAGCAAAGCGCTAATAATATTTTTTAATAGAAAGTTGGAAAAATCAATGTCGGATATCTTTTCTTTTCGTTTATCAGATGAATTCGTAAACAAATATGTTGGAGTTCAAGCGCCATTTGGCTTTACAGACGCAGGATCTAACTCGTTAGGCGAAATTACTTTTATACGTACATACTCTCGTATGAAGGAAGACGGTACAAAAGAAAGATGGCATGAGGTTTGTAAGCGGGTAATTGAAGGAATGTACTCAGTACAAAAGAACCACGCTAAAGATAATAGACTACCTTGGAACGATAACAAGGCTCAAAAGTCTGCTCAAGAAGCCTATGACCGTATGTTTAATTTAAAGTGGACTCCACCAGGTCGTGGTCTATGGGCATTTGGAACTCCTATGACTATGGAAAAGCGTAATTCTGCTTCCCTGCAAAATTGTGCAATGGTCTCTACTCGTGATATTGATCGTAATGATCCAGGTGCTTTATTTGCTTGGGTTATGGATGCCTTAATGTTAGGTATTGGTGTAGGGTTTGACACTATCGGTCAAGATAAAGAAATGCCTATTTATGCTCCTACAGAACCAGAAAATGTATGGGATATTCCAGATACTCGTGAAGGATGGGTAGATTCTGTAAGAATGCTTTTAAACTCATACCTACGCCCTAATCAGGCTATACAGAAGTTTAACTATGACCTTATCCGTCCTCTAGGTGCCCCTATAAAAGGCTTTGGAGGGGTTGCTAGCGGTCCAGGACCATTAATTGCACTACACGATAAGATCAACACAGTAATTGGCGGTAGGGCAGGAGAAAAACTTGATTCTCGTGCAATAGTAGATATTGTTAATCTTATTGGAACCTGTGTTGTTTCTGGAAATGTTCGTCGTTCTGCTACCTTGGCTTTGGGTGCTGCTGGAGACAAAGATTTTATTAATTTAAAAAATGCAGAGGTTTTTCCAGATCGTAACTCTTTTGATTCAGAAAATCCAGGTTGGGCTTGGATGTCTAATAATTCTATTTCTGCACAGGTTGGAACAAAGTATGAAGATTATGTTGATTTAATTGCAGACAATGGTGAGCCAGGATTTATTTGGCTAGATGTTGCTAGAGACTATGGAAGGCTAGCAGATGCTCCAGACTATAAAGATTCTCGTGTTATGGGATTCAACCCTTGTGCAGAACAACCTTTAGAGTCATACGAACTTTGCACATTGGTAGAGGTTCATTTAAATCGTCACGAAGATAAAGAAGACTTTCTTCGTACATTAAAGTTTGCATATCTATATGGAAAGACTGTAACACTTATGCCAACACATTGGCAAACCACAAATGGAATTATGCAACGTAACCGTCGTATTGGAACATCCCTAACTGGTATTGCTTCATTTGCAGATACAAAGGGTATGCCAGTAATTCGTGAGTGGATGGATGAAGGGTATAAGAAGATTCGTTCATACGATCACTCATATTCAGAATGGCTATGTGTACGTGAATCAATTCGTGTAACTACCGTCAAACCTTCAGGATCTGTCTCACTACTTTCTGGTGCAACACCAGGAGTTCATTGGGGACCTGGAGGAGCATTCTATCTTCGTGCTATTAGGTTTGGTAATCAAGATCCAATGCTTTATTTATTTAAAGCAGCAGGGTATAGAATTGAAGACGATCTAGTATCAGCAAATACATCAGTAGTTTATTTCCCAGTAGCATCTGGACATCCAAGATCTGAAAAAGATGTAAGTCTTTTTGAAAAGATTGGTTTGGCTGCTACTGCTCAAAAGTATTGGTCTGACAATGGTGTGTCTGTAACTCTTTCATTTGATAAAGAGTCAGAGTCTAAACATATTGCTCCAGCACTTCATATGTATGAGGGTCAACTTAAAGCAGTATCGTTTTTACCAATGGGCAACAAGACATATCCACAACAACCATATACTCAAATAACCAGAGAAGAATATAACTCTTATGTTGGTAAAATTGCAAAGATTGACTGGTCTGCTATTTACGATGGAATAGATAATCTAGAGGCACAGGGTGAAGCATATTGCAGCACAGATGCCTGTGAAATTAAACTTTACTAGGGGAAAAATGAAAAGAGTGTTAGCGTCACTAGCAATTATTTTACTTGCTTTCGTTGGACTACAAAGCATAGATAAATCAGAAGATGATTGTATTAATTTATATGTGGATTATGGTCCACTAGATGGCGGTACAAAACTAACAAAGTGTATAGATGTATCTAAAGAAACAATTGCTTTAGATGTTTTAAAGAAAGCCAATCTTAAAATAGAGGGCACTAAAAAATACGGTCTAGCAGTTGTTTGTAGAGTTAATAGTTTGCCAGATGAAAAAACAGAGTCTTGTGAAATAATGCCACCAGAAAAAGCATACTGGGCAGTAATCATTAAAGAAAAACAAACTATCCCTTTTCCTAGAAAAGAATGGGGTTGGGGACAACTTGCAATAGATCAACAATACCTTAATCCAGGAGACTCTCTTGGCTTAGTTTTTGCTGATAATGGAGAGATTAAATTTCCATGAAACTTGCACAGAAACGTTCAGACAATGTTATTCAGTTTCGTTTAAAAACACAGAAACCTAAAATAGCAAAAAACATATTACAACTATCAATAACTCTTGCTGCACTATATGTAGCAAACGATATCACTGTTGATATTTGGCGTTCTTTGACGGGACACTAATGGTTCACTTAACTCGTATTTATACAAAGACTGGTGATGATGGAAAAACCTCTACCGCCACTAATGAACGAATAGACAAGAGCAGCGATTTAATTGAGGCAATAGGAGCGGTAGACGAAGCAAACTCTGCTATAGGTATGGCAACTGATTTTCATAATGACATTATAGATAGAATACAAAACGATCTATTTGACCTAGGTGCAGAACTTTCTGGTGCTCCAACAATCACAATATCAGAAGCAAGAATTACTCATCTAGAAAATATCATTGACGACTATAACGAACACCTAGAGCCACTTCATTCTTTTGTCCTACCAACTGGTGCTATCCACAATGCAAGAACTGTTGTTAGAAGGGCAGAGCGTCAGGTTTGGAAAATAGAGGGTATCAATCCAAATATTGCAAAGTATCTAAACAGGCTTTCAGACTTATTGTTCGTAATGGCAAGATATCACAACAAGGGCAATGAAAAGTTGTGGGTTCCTAAAAATTAACTTCACCCTGCTATAATAAGGGGATAGGAGAAATATGTCCAACCCGTCCAATTTGTATGCAGAAAAAATTTATGCAGAGCACCCACTAGTTCTTTGGGCGCTAGACGATGATGCTGATTATATTAGTCTTATTTCTGAATCTCAGCGGGATATAACAAATGACTGGACTAAAACTGGTTGTACAGCAACAAGTAATATTGTTGGAGATGAACCATTTCCAGATAGTGAAACAACAAGGTTGGCAGGCAGTGTTCCAGTTGGAGCAACCGACGATCTTATCTGTATAAGCCCAAACCTAACTAACTTTACTAATTTAAACTCAGATCTTGGAACCTTTGCAGTAGGAACATATTTTTATTCTGCAAGCCCATACTTAGAATCTGTATCTATTGGATACGAATATACAGACACAACAACATCTGCTGTAGTTCAAAAACTTAAGGTTTTCCCAACTACTATTTTTGAGAGTTGGGCTTTTATTTCTGAAACCTTTGAAATCCCAAATGAGAACACAAACCTTCGTGCTGTTATAAAAATAACAACTACTACTGGTGGAGCCTCTCCACTTGATTATAGATTTTATATTAATGGCGTTACTGTTGGTCAGTGGTCAGAAGAATTCAATACCGTTTCTCTTGGCGCTACTCCTGAGTCTTTTCCACTTGATATTGCATTAGATACAACTAGCCAAGTAATTCCAGCAGCAGCATACGGAATATCAACAGAAGAGGGTTATTATCTTGTTAATGATAATGCCTTAGTTGCAAAAAACTCTAGCGTTCCATTAGTCTTTGGTGCTTCAGGAGTAACAAAACTTTTACCAAATACATCAGGAGAGCCATCGTTAATTATCCCTGGAAAAGGATTTTTAAATGAAATTGGTAGATACAAAGAATATACTGTAGAGTTTTGGGCAAGAATTAACTCAGACGCTATAGCACCTAAAAGAATTTTTGGTCCTATTATAGGAACAGACGGTCTCTATGTTGAAGGTGGATTTTTAACTTTAGTAATTGGCAATACATTTTCTTCTCACTTTGTTGGTGAATGGTATAGACCAATGCTTATTCACATTCGTTTAATTCGTAATTCTGCAACGGTATTTATTAATGGAGAAGAAGTAATCTCTATGGCAATTGACACCGCAACACTAGATTTACCATTGCCAGAAGTAGACTCAGAATCACAAGACTGGCTAGGGTTTTATGCATACACAGATGTAACTCCAGTTGAAATTGATTGTGTGGCTATTTATCCATATCAAGTTCCAACAACAGTTGCTAAACGTAGATGGGTCTATGGTCAAGGAGTTCTTTCTCCAGAAGGAATTAACGCTGCATACGGAGGAACATCAGCATTTATTGACTACCCTTTTGCAGATTACACAGCAAACTATAACTATCCAGATTTTGCAGAATGGCAACAAGGATCTTTTGATAACCTCGTAACAACAAACACTGCAATTACTACTCCAGCATATCAACTACCAGAAATCTTTTTAGACACAAAAACAATACAAAATTTATACGATGATTGCCATGTTATACAAACTGGATATAACGAATCTCAGCCACCATCATATAAATTTATTTCCTTTAGACCTAATGGAACATGGGATTCAGAGCAGTGCTATATTAACTTTCCAAGATTTAACGTTTTAAATGATCAGGTTAGATCTGTCTATGCTGTTTTTAGCACAAGTGATATTGAACCACAATCTGGACCAGTACAGGCTCAAACACTTTTAAAGATTTATAACTCTTTAACTGGAGACTACTTTATTGTTAAGCAAGAAGAAGATATAGTTAAATATGTTTTAAACTACAATGGGGCAGATCAAGAAATATATACAACTCCATCTCTTGAGTCAAATCAATTTTTTGCAGTTGGATTAAATGTTCAAACAGTTTCAAACTCTTTTGGTCAAAATGTATCTTCATTCTTTGGAAACCAGAATGGATTAAAATTATATGTTGGTGGAGATGAAGAAGCAGAAAATACGTTTACTGGAAAAATCTATACTGTTGGTCTTGCCACTGCATCTAACACGGTTGACATTCAAGACTATTTTGATGAACAAGGCATTGTGTTATTTGATGATCTTGCAGAAAGCGGGGTAACAGAAGAAACAACTGCCATAGCATTAATTGAACACACAGCAAGTTATACCTTATTACCAACAGAGGCATACGATAAGTTTTTCCTAGACATAGGCGTTTCTGGATACTGGCAAGACTATTTACCATTATCTTACTTTGCTCAATTTGTGGCAAATGATGTAGGCAATCAGTTCTACGACTTAGATTTTTTACAGTTTAACATAGGATACCCTGCTCCTTCTGAATCAGTTGAAAATGAAGTTGTTCTAGAGAGTTGGACTTATGGACAATTAAAAGATGAATATGCCAACCCTAGCCAAAAGACTTATTATCAGTTAGACAACTTCTTGTTTAGTGGTTGGAATAACTATGAAGACATGAAACAAAAATCTGTCAAATATTATGAGTACAACACGCAAGACGCATCTGTTAGAAGTTATCTAACCTTCCAATATGTTGATGAAGGAGCCAATTTACCACAAAGCAGTTTTACCACAACCGTTGCCCCAACATCAAGAAGAATTATTGACATGGCAGACTATACCTCCTGGGCTAGCACTAAATTTGAGGTAGTTGACAATACACTTATTTATCCAACTAAGACCATAGACTTTAATGAACTTGCAATTGTTTATCACCTTGAGTTTAACATTAGGAATATTCTAACAAAGCCTATTGCTTTAAGAAGATTAGAATTAGCATCTCAAGCATTAAGCGATAACTCATTTAATCCAGTAGGCACTAGGTTTGGTGTTAATATGTTCCCATACACCCGTGCTGGGATCTATTATGACTATAAAGCAAAGAATCCGTTTAGCATTTATAAAGGAAGCACTCCATATCTATATTTAAATAGAAAAAGCGGAATAGAAATTCGTGGTGAATTTGACACGGACGTAAATAGAGGAATTGCAATTCCAATTAATCAGGCTAACTCTGATAACTATAGAATAAGTGCTGCTCAAATCTGGATGAGATACGATGAAGACTTTTTCCCAGGAACACCAACAGAAATTTTTGAGATTAGGTACAGAGCAGACACCATAAAGTTTTATATGGTTGCAGATAGTGAAAAAGGATCTAGAGCAAGAATCTTTGCTCGTAGTCAGTTAACTGGTCAAGAGTTTAATGGTTTGTCGTATTTCTGGAACGGAAGTATTGTAAGAGAGCCAGTTATTACCAAGAAGGAGTGGGGAGTGCTTGGAATCGCATTTTCTACAGCCTTAAACTTTGACTCATTCCTAGGTGCAATTAACCTAACTGGTCCAATGATATTTAATAATATTGCCTACTACCAGGCTAATAACCTACAGCAGGTTCAAAGCACATTATTTAGACCTTGGCTACAGATTAAAACAGACGGAGTAACCAACTTTGATTGGCAGTACTGGTTAAATAGTTTTACGTGGGAAGGCGTTCTTGTTATTTCTTCATCAGATCTATACGGAGTAAGTCCTGCAGATGTATACAAAACATACCTTGGAACTAATAAGATTATCATTGATGATGAAGAGGGTATGATTTTTGATGCTGAAAGATTAAAGATTTATCAAGATACAGTTTGGCAGACAACGGTTCAAATTCCAGTATAATCTGCTATACTTATGGTTATGGATAATGAAATTCTTAAAAAAGTTGGCAATGTCCGACGCAAAGTAATAGAAAAAGACTATAACTGGGGACTATACGTATACAAAAAGTCTAGTGGAGCCTGGTTTACTGACGGCGACGGTAGCATATTAAATATTCCATCAGAACGTGGAGACATCTCTAAGATTGCAGAATTAAGAAAAGCAGCAATGCATTACGGAGATGATGGCGACGGTAAGGCAGTGTTTGTGCCTGGACTTACAAGAATTAGCGAGGAAGAACATTCTGAACAATTAGATAGAATGAAGAATGGTTTAATTCCTTCCATGAATGATCATGGTGCTTGGGTAGCAGCACGACAAACCTATGATAAGTATGGTAACGATGAGTGATGAATATGTAAGAGTTGGGTTAAATACCCAAGAAAGAGATGACAATCCTTTTAGTTCACAAGATCCATTTAATAAGTCTTGGGATCAACTTAAAGATTTTTCTGGATTAGAACAAAACTTCCGTAGAAAAACTGCACGGAATGTAACAAAAGCAATGACTTTTGCAACAAACGAATATCTTGATTCTGCTAATGCAACTCCATCAGGAGTAGACGCTGGATCAAAAGCAATTAATCCTGGCACGGTATATAGAAATGGTTACGGACTATTTGATGTAATCACTCCTCCATATAACATGTATGAACTAGCAAACTTCTATGACACATCATTTGCTAATCATGCTGCTATTGATGCTAAGGTAGAAAACGTGGTTGGTTTAGGATACCGTTTTGATATTGCAGATAGAACAATGTTAAGGTTTGAAATGAACGAAGATCAAGCAGCGGTAGATCGTGCTCGTAATCGTATTGAAAGAATGAAGTTAGAACTTAAAGACTGGATAGAAAACCTTAACGATGATGATTCATTTACTAAAACAATGGAAAAGTTTTATACAGATGTACAGGCTACAGGAAATGGTTTTCTTGAAGTAGGTAGAACTGTTACTGGAGAGATTGGCTATCTTGGTCATATCCCAGCAACAACAGTTCGTGTACGTCGTCTGCACGATGGATTTGTCCAGATTATTGGAAACTCAGTAGTTTACTTTAGAAACTTTGGGGCAAAGAATAAAAACCCAATGACTGCTGATCCACGCCCAAATGAGATTATTCATTATAAAGAATACTCTCCATTAAATACATTTTATGGTATTCCAGATATCGTAGCAGCAATGCCTTCGCTAATTGGTGATCAACTTGCTTCACAATATAATATTGATTACTTTGAAAACAAGGCTGTTCCAAGGTATATCGTAACGCTTAAAGGTGCAAAGTTATCTTCTGACGGAGAAGACAAGATGTTTAGATTCTTACAAACTGGGCTTAAATCTCAGTCTCACAGAACTCTTTATATCCCACTTCCTGGCGATACAGAGAATAATAAGGTTGAGTTTAAGATGGAGCCAATTGAAAACGGTATCCAGGATGGCTCATTTAAAGAGTATCGTAAACAAAATAGAGACGATATCCTTATTGCTCATCAGGTACCCATTTCTAAACTTGGTGGTGCTGATTCAGGTATTGCTGCTGCCCTTTCACAGGATCGTACCTTTAAAGAACAGGTATCTCGTCCAGCGCAAAAGCACCTTGAAAAGGTTGTTAACAAAATTATTAGAGAAAAAACAGACATTCTTGAACTTAAGTTTAATGAGTTAACCTTAACTGATGAAATTGCACAATCTCAAATTATTGAGAGATATGTAAAGACACAGGTTATGACTCCAAACGAGGCTCGTGAAAAGTTGGACTTGCCACAAAGACCAGATGGTGATGAACCATTTACAATGTCTCCAAGACAAGCAACTGACGCTAGAGCAAATTTGGCAGGGAATCGTCAAAGAGATGCAGAACGAACAAATAACAACTCTGACTCTCCAACAACCATTGCTGGTCGTAATCCACAAGGTGAGGGCAGATCGTCTCAATAACTGAGATATCTGTTAAAATGTTTGGTATAATGGATAACGATATGTTAATAAATAAAGCACATTGGGAAACTAATGGCGACAGTGTTCGTCTATCAATGCCTATTGGTAAGGTAGATGTAGAACGCCGAATGGTTTCTGGATTCGCAACGCTTGATAACGTTGATCGCCAAGGCGACATCGTAACAACTGAGTCTAGCATTGAAGCATTCAAAAATTTTAGAGGTAACTTGCGTGAAATGCATCAACCATCCGCAGTAGGAAAAATTGTATCATTTAAAGAAGATCGCTATTTCGATCCATCAGTAAAGAAATTCTATAGCGGAGTTTATGTATCTGCTTATGTTTCAAAAGGTGCACAAGATGCATGGGAAAAAGTATTAGATGGAACATACAAAGGTTTTTCAATTGGTGGAAACATTAAGACTTGGGACGATGCATATAACGATGATTTAAAGAAAAGTATTAGAATTATTAAAGAATACGATCTATACGAATTGTCCTTGGTTGATAATCCAGCAAACCAGTTTGCAAACATTGTATCCATTGAAAAAGTAAATGGTCAGAGTGTAGTTAGTGGATATCTTTCAAAGGCAGAAATAGAAAATGTTTTTTGGGACAAAGAAACTGGAATTGTAATGGTTTCAGAATCTGAAAGTGAAACAAGCCCTACATCAGGAAATCCAATGCAAAATATTGGTTTCATTGAAAAGGGAGATAAAAATAATACAGAAATGATAAAGTTCTTAGTTGATAGTGCTAAAGGCATTAGTACAATTAAGATTACAAAGGAGGTTAGTCCTATGACTGAAACAACAGAAGCAGTAGTTGAAACTGCAGTTGAAGAAGTACAGGTCGCTCCAGAGGCACAGCCAGCAGAGGTCGTTGCAGAAGCACCAGCAGAAGTTGTTGCAGAAGTAACAGAAGCCCCAGCAGTCTTTGAGGAAGCACCAGCAGTTGAAGAACTTGCTATTGCTAAATCAGAAGACGGTAGTGCAGATTCTTCTGAAGTAAAAACAGAAGAGGGAGAGGTTGCTGCAGTAGAAACTGCTGTAACAAAGTCTGATGAAGCAATTGTTGAGGCAGTTGCAGAAATCAAAAACTCTCTTACAAATGCCTTTGGCGATTTAGCAACAACCGTTAAGTCTCTTCATGAGCAGGTAGTTGCATTAAGTAAGTCTCTTGACAATGTATCAGGTGAGGTTAAATCCGTATCTGCTGAAGTAAACAATGTTAAGGGTTCTTTCAATGAGTTTGGCAAGCGAGTAGATCTTGTAGAACAAGACACCGCTTTCCGCAAGTCTGGCGATCTAGGCGAGATCGTGCAGTTTGAACCCTCAAAAGTTCAGAAATCCCTATGGGGCGGTCGTTTCCTCACATCAACCGACCTATTTAAATAAGCAATAAAATCACTAGGAGGTGAAAAATAATGTCGGAACAAAATAAAGACCTAGAAAAAAACTATCCAGGATCAGCAGGAGCAGGCAATGAGATTAACTCTCAGGGCGGTTTCGTTTCTGGTGGCGTAGGTAGTGCAACAGGTTTAGATTCAGCAGGATCATCTGTAGGATCACAACTTGGTAACACTGCAACTGCAGCATTCGGTTCAACAACTGGAGCAAACGCAGTAAACCCAACAGGCGCAGCAGGTGGTATTCTAGCACCAGAGCAGGCTCGTCGCTTCATCGACTATGTGTGGGATGCAACAGTTCTCGCTAAAGATGGTCGTAGAGTTACAATGCGTGCTAACACAATGGAGATCGAAAAGGTCAACGTTGGAGAGCGTGTAATCCGTGCAGCAGCACAAGGTGCACCAGATTATACAAACATCGGCGCAACCTTTACAAAAGTTGAACTTACTACAAAAAAGATTCGTCTTGATTGGGAAGTATCAACAGAAGCACTTGAAGACAATATTGAAGGTGGAGCACTTGAAGATCATCTAGTTCGCTTGATGACCAATGCTTTCGCAAACGATATTGAAGATCTTGCTATCAATGGTTTAGGATCAGGCGCAGATGCCTTCCTTTCAATTATGCCTGGCTTCGTAAAGCAAACTCGTGGAACAGTCGGAAACGACGCTCACGAATATGCTGCAACAGTTGCAGACAATAACTACACCACATCAGTAATGCAAGGTTTGCTATTAGCAATGCCTCGCAAGTATCGTGCACTTAAGTCAAACCTTAAGTTCTACGCAGGTACTGATGCATTTGCTGGTATCGTTCGTAATAACGGTACACTTGCAGACGCTATTTCTTCAGCATTCGCTGACAGAATTGGTAGCACACAAGCAAATCGTCAAGAATTCCTTGATGGTGGAGCACAGACACTAGGTAACTCACGTACAACTCGTGTACTTGGTGTAGATGTTCTTGAGGTTCCTTACTACCCTGCAGGTTATGTCGATTTGACATTCCCTCAGAACCGTGTATGGGGCTTCCAGAGAGACATCACTGTAAACCGTGAATACAAGCCAAAGAAAGATACAATTGAATACACAGTATTCGTACGCTTTGGTATCCAATGGGAAGAACTAGATGCAGTCGCTTATGTTGACTCAGATAGTGCTGATTCCTAAGATCTAAAAGATCAAATATTAGGGCGGGTAGCGTAAAAAACTACCCGCCTTATTCTTATTCTGGTATAATTACAAATGAGCACAGGAGAATTATGGACTTAACAATTGAGGAATTATCAAGTAAAACCGTAATGGAATTAAAGTCTTATGCAAAAAAAAGAGAAATAGAATTATTTGACGCAACTACTAAACTTGAAATATTAGAGATTCTTGCTAGTTGGATACCGCCAGTAGACAAAGAAGAGCGGGTAGAAGAAGCAGACAAGGCAGAAACACTAATAAACAAAATAGCCCTACATTCACAGAAAAACCTACATATGGATAACCTGGGTGCTTTAAAAGTAGGATACAACATAGTCTCAAAGGAGGCATCGGAAAAGTGGTTAACACACAGGCTAGTAAGAGTTGCCTCGCCTGAAGAGTTAGCCGCATACTACGGTAAATAAAAATGCAGATACTACGTCTTCCACCATACCCACTTTCTGTAACTTATACAGTTCCAGACGCTAGCGCTGACTATATACTTGTTATTGAAAACGTTGCAGAGTTAACAGAGATTGAAGAGTCTGTTACATCTAATGCAAGCAAAAAAATTACCTATTCTTTAACTGATGACTTTGTTAAATATGACAAATCATATGCTTTAACAATTTATGAAGATGGTGGATCTTCTGGAGCAACCCTTGTTCGTGGAGATATTGTTGTAGAAGATAATCTAGAAATTATGAGACCTTATGTAGACCCTACACCACTTGCTACATCTGGAACAGCAACAGACATAGCACTTTATCAGGGTTATGAAAATTTAGCAAGAGCAATTATTGATGCTGCGGTTGGTGGATTTTATTATGACAGAACCTATTTAGAGGTTGTTGGACAAGGAAATGACTACTTACCGCTTTGGAAAAAAACTCACAAAATTTTAAAAGTATATGAAAATTCACAACTAGTGTACGACGTAGATGATGCAGAGGGACCAGAATTAATAGATTATACTTTTGTAATTACTAAAGATAAAACAGCAATCACTAAAGATCCTTTAGAATCAACTGACTCTATAAATCGTGCAGAAAGAAGATATGCCCGTATTCCATTAGGATTTTCAGACTCTATTAGCATGTTTGATACAGAAGATAGTGGTCATACACAAACCGTTGTTCCTGGAGTTGCATTTCCTGAAGGAGCAGACTATATCCTTCTAGCAGAAACAGGATATAAGGTTGTTCCTTACGATATTCAAGATGCAACATTAATGTTAATAGATGATATTAAATGTGGCAGATTAGATTATTACAAGAGATATGTTAAAAACTATAGCACAGATCAGTTTAAAATTGAATATGGCAAGGGGTTTACAGAAGGTACTGGAAACATATTGGTAGATAAAATACTAGATAAATATAAAGAAACGATTATACGTCCAGGAGTTTTATAGTGACAACCTGTGAAACAACAGATTTTTTATATCCAATGAAGGCTGATGTTTATCATCCTATTATTAAACAGACTCAATACGGTCAAGCAACAAAAGACTGGGTTTATGATAGAACTATTGTATGTAACGCAACACCTGTTGGCGGAGCGGGATCAGAAGATTTAAAGCCAGAGGTATTTTTACAATATGAAAACAAACTTATTGCTAGAGTTAAGTCTGATCCA
>Ga0247723_1000684_pt1 | contig 22135 bp, 12 predicted proteins | sample MSEWelMarce5H_FC_FD_189079 | JGI IMG/M metagenome (GOLD analysis project Ga0247723, IMG submission 189079) | Subsurface sediment microbial communities from gas well in West Virginia, United States - MSEEL Well Study Marcellus 5H_FC | ecosystem: Environmental > Terrestrial > Deep subsurface >... | reverse complement strand
ACCTTTAAGTAAATGTAGCCTAAAATGATTAAAGTTTCAAATATAAACGAGGTAACTAACCATGCAGGATATTCTGTTTTTGTAACAATTTTAGTAGAAATTTGTGACGAAGTATTTTCCTTTACTCTGTACATATTCTTATACACATTCTGAATAGAATCAATGTTTACAGTAGCCTGTATTTTGCCACGTAAGCTACGAATTATTACCTGCCCTTGTGGTATCCTTATCTTACTGTAGAAAGTGTTTAAGATGCCCGTAGAATCGCAAGGATTGTCAATGGTTAAGGTATCGTGAACGGCTTGGAACTTTACGATGACAGTTGTGTCTCGCAGGGTATCAATTTGAATTCGCTCAGATACACTTGTAGTAGATTTGGTTGTTTTGCATGATGCGAAGACAATCAACGCAAAAATGAGTAGAATAATGTTTTTCATATCTTAGCTAATTGAAAGTGCATACCATCTTTGCGAGTCCAAGTTCCTCCCCATTCAAATCCATTCGCAGTAAAGCATTGAACAAATTCTTTCGATAACTTAGGGGTTTGATTCAATCCGTTTTCAAATGCATTTACGTCGATAGCAATTGCCCAAGAATGAAGACTCATAGAGGTTAACCCTCTTTTCTTGCGGATATTAAAGCATCCATCCCAAGTCTTTAGCTCATTTACACAACCTGTGCTAATAAGCATTTTGAATGCAGCAGTCAATGGAGCTACCATATCTTTGTTGCAATAGATTCTTTTGGGGATGATACCTATTTCTAGTTCCGCAGGAACATCCCATAAAATCAAATGAGGGTTAGTCTGACTCGGAGTCCCGTACTTCTTCAACGCTTGTTGGCTCGTTACCATATTTTGTTTGTTTAGTTCGTTCTGCAAATTTGGATGCTGTAGCGTTAACTAGAGAACCTGTTAATAATATTGTCATTAAATTCTGAATCCCGTCATTAGTTGGTATGTATAGGAACATCATAAAAACACAAAACGACCCAATTATTGAAATGAGTCGTGTATGAGAATAATTACCTTTGCCATCCTTGAAGAATTCAGTCAACATCTTTTTTGGTCTTAATGACCTCTTCGGTTTTATAGTAGTAGTATCTTATTGCAAAGATAGCGGAAATGATACCCATAATACCTGCTACAATACTAACCACCACCTGAATGTTTGCTAAAGCTATTGACATTACTGTACCAATAAAAGCTAAGCAGATATTAGTTAAGCCAACGTAAGGGTGATGTTCATTCATTTATCTAAGTATTACCTAACAAAGATATGGTATAATGAAGTTATCGCAAAATTTTCTTAAACGTAATATTTAGCTTTTCTCGATTAGCCCACATATAACCTATCAAGAAGGAGATTGCAGAAATGCAAACTCCTCCCCAAATTGCGGCTAATAAGACTATGTGCTTACTACTCTCCATCTACTGGTTCTGCTACAATTTTGAAAATCATAGAGTATGCAGTATCACTTTCGATTCTGTTTAATGAATCAAATGGTAAAGGACGATATTCGATATCCTTTTGTTGGCTAAGCAATTCTGAGAATTCTTTCTGGAACTCAACAAACTTTGGATTTTGCTCTTGTACGCCTTCCTCTTTTGTGTCAATAAATGGCATGATAGCAAATTGTCCATCTGCATTCTTGTCTCCGAATTTTTCGATTAACTCGTTGCGCAACTTGTCAACAAGCTTTTTTTCTGTGCTTAACTTGGCTGATAATTTCTCTAACCAATACTTGTCGCCCAAACAAAGTTTCTCCTTAAGAAAACCTTCGATGATAACTTCTCCTGTAGATGGATTTGATAAGCCGTTTAATTCAGCTTCTAATGTAAGGATTTCTCCCAATGACAATGTTAATTTCTCCATTTCTATTGTTCGGTTTTAATGATACGCAAATATAATATATTTAGTTAATAATTTAGTTAGTAGACAGATAATTGTATATATCCAATATTTGAGGTTGACTTAATGCGTTATTGTACATAAGTGAATGCCTTACTTGTCCTTTATAAAAAGTAGCATCCCCACTAGAGCCATATCCAAATTTTAATGCAGTAAGAACAGTTCCCCATTCTATACTAGTCGGAGATACTGTATTCCATTGCTGCCCATTAATATTTAATGTAATACCCGACGGGCTAAAAACAAATGTATATAAATTAAAGTTGGAATTTTGCCAAGTATAACTTATGTATCTATCTGGAAATGATTGCCTTCTAAATGTAAATCTTGCAGGAACTGGCTCCCAAATGGTATCCCAACCAAATGTGTTTGAGTCTTTACACCATAATTTATAGTAATTAGAACTGTTATTAGCACCCGTTCCCTGTGGTAATGTTCCGTACCACATTAATGTAAATGATGTTGAAGATGGAGCAGGCGCATTTGTTAAATAAGTCCCTGCAGCCCAGTTAAGATATCTACCTCCTGAGTACGTAGGTTGATATTCATTGAAATAATAGTAATTCAAGAACGGAGTTCCTGAGTTGATTGGCATAGTCCCAATTAACGGAATAGTTGGATTGTTATTTGGTTCATTAATTCCATTGTAATTAATTGTTGGAAATCCTGAAATATCCGTACCTAGTGTATCCCAAAATACTAATTCAGTAGTTACAGGTACTGGATTTACAACTGGATTTACTGTTGCAGTTACTGCTGTCCTACTTGTGTTTTGGCAGTTGTTTCCTGACGTATCTCTAGCCTGCACATAGTACGTCGTTGTCTGAGATATACTCGGAGTAGTGAAACTTAATGTACCTGTTGCTAAGGCTGTTCCTCCTGCCGATTGAGCGTACCAATCTGCTGTACAGTTAGCTGAGACTGTTGCAGATAAATTAACCGTTCCTGTGCCGCTTCTTGAGCCATTGGTAACGCCTGTAACCGTAGGAGTAGCAAATGTATATGCAGTACCTGTAGACAATGTTATTCCACTTGCTCCTGTAGAATTTACATAAACAAGCAATCCACTTGAAAATGAAGACGTACCCTTATATCTAACATATACAGTCCTTGAAGAAACAACTCCAGATGCAGGAGCTATTGATACAGATGAAGTAAAATCATTATTATTGGTTAATGAAAACTCTAATTCAGTATCTCCTGTTACAACAATATTGTTAGTCAGGTTAACTCCCGAAACGGTTATTGTTTGAGCTGCCGATGGAACATTTAGGCAAGTAGCAAAAGTAGAAAGAGAAGACGTTGCAGATATAGATGGCTGACTGCAAGCGCAATCGTTACCATATGTATTTGTTATCGTATATGATACACTTGTGCTTTGGTCTATAGCCGTTACTTTCCAGCAACCAGACAATCCTGTAATATTTACAAATGTATTTACCGCAGGTACTGAAAGCCCTGAAGCTAAATTAGCTGTAGTTGTGTCGGAAGTAGCAACACAACTTGAATATCTTGTTAAGAAATATCTATTAGGCACAACGTATCCGCAAGCGCAGTCTGAACCGTAAGCTCCATTAATTGTACTTGATACGCTTGAATTTTGGTCTATAGCTGTTACTTTCCAGCACCCAGAATTCCCTGATATTGTTACAAACTGATTAACCAATGGGGCATTAACGCCTCCACCTAAGTTAGCTGTAGTCGTAGTTCCTGTTGCGGCACAAGCTACAAATAGCGTAAGGAAATATCTATCTGGCTGAGGGGCAGAACCTGTGGTTATATCTCGTTTTGCAATTTCCTGCAAGCCTGTTTTTGCGTAATAAGTAGAGTTTGGTGTAAAGAAAATATACGCATCTACATCATTCTTTGTAATTGTTTTTGCATAATTTAACCCAGATAAATCAAAAAAGGATTTTCTTGCGAATGTCCCGTTGTTAATGTTATCCTCTATGTCTTGCCTTGTAAGCAATTCATTTGAAGCGATTGATGCCCATGTAGTCATGTTATAGTTTGGCTTCTAATTGTTTGATTCGGTTTTCTAACTGTGCAATCTTTAGTGTATGCAAATCAGTATAGTTCAAAGTTAATGCTTTCCCGTCATCTTTTACCAAATCCTTGCATAATAATTCAACTGCTTGGGCGGAATATCCGTAATGAATTATTCCTTCTTTGTCTTCTTTGCGAGTGTATTTAATTACATCTAATGACGATAAGTCTACAATTGGATTTGTTTCAATCACATTCTTAAATCGAATATCAGACGTCTCATAGTATGCGGTAGCTCCACCTACTGTTCCATTTATTTGTAACGCAAAAGAAGACCCTGCGATAATAACGCTAGCTGCTGCTGAAAATCCATCATAAAAATTAAAATCACTAGCCGTAAGAACAAATGATTTAAACACAGGAGAAGCTGGGCTAAAATTATCTCCGTGCGCAACAAGCATTACAGCACCTGTCTCAACCCCAACCCCTAAGTTTATATCCGTTCCTGTTCTAACGGTAAATTTGTAGAACCCATTAGTATTGCCAACGATTACCTTGCCTCCATTATAATATATGTCAGAGCCGCTTGTAGTCCATTGTGAACTAGCAAACGCTACTCCATTAATTTTAAAAGTTCCTGTTATATTAACGTCTCCTGCTACTTGAAATATTGCACCACTTGATATTGGTCCTGTACCTACGCCTACATACGAACCGTTATCGTAAATTAATCCCGTAGTAATTGTTGATGTTCCATTGAATCTAGCAACATATCCACTTGTACCTGTTCCTGTTATTAAATTTGCTGTTATAGGCTGATATGTTGACGCAGCAGTCGTAATTGTAAGATATGTAGATGCAGCTAATGTGGTGCTTAAATATACAGTCGAATCAACAGAACCATCTGCTTTTAAAAACTGAGTCGATAATCCTGAAGTTTTTATGAATGAAGTGGCTGTTAAATTCCCTCCAATAACTCCGTTGCTCGTTGTTCTTAATGTACCTGCTATTTGAACGTTTGTCGTAGTGTCATCTGTAACCCCATTAACCAATACCCTTCCAGCTGAGTTTACAATTACTCTAGATACGTTATTGGTTTTAATGTAAAAAGAGTGAGCTGTAGTATTTCCTACATAAGAGCCACTTGCGTCATTACCCAATACAGTTATAACTGTTCCGTCAGTAACTCTGATATAAGGCGTTGTCCCATAAAGAAAGTTTGCAACAAGAGAAGCATATCCTGTAGCATCAATTGTGTACAATGGACTTGTATTATTAAATCCTGTATATCCAGAACTATTTGTCAATATTCTCGAACTACCTCCTACATTTAAAATAAAAGAGTTTGTTGAACCAGCAGTTAAGGTAGTAACAGATGCACTTGAGGATAAGCTACCATACGCAGTACCTGCAACCATTAAATCTAATCTGCCTACAGATGTACCATTAATTGTAAATGACGTATTACTTGCAACCGTAACGGGGGATTGCGTATTAAGCCCTACGTTTGCTCCGTTATCGAAAATAAGGCTGTTTGTAATAGCCGTTGTTGCACTCCATTTAGCAATAAAGTTACTTGTACCAGAGCCAGACACTCCGCCTCCTCCTGTACCAATAGGAACTCCATTAATCCTGAATGCTCCTGTGATATTAATATCTCCAGCGACATCAAATGGATATACAGGATTTGCAATATTTAATCCAACCCGACTATTAACTATGTCAGCTATTAGGTAGTTGGACAATTCCCCAAGGTTCGTACTCTTGCTCATGGTATCTATTTAATTGTTTTACTCATTGCTGAAATGGGTATTTGCTATTTTTAATAATATTGCTCTGCTGTATTTCTAGAATCTGAAAATCTATAGACCTTTTTGCTATATCAATAATGTTATCAGGGTTACTATAAATCCAATCATTAATGATGGTTTCTGTTATAGACTCAAATGGAATAAACGAGTTGCTATTATAAGTATCGAAATCCATCTTTGTCTTAAATAAAGCAGATGTGCCATCCGTATCAACGCCTGTTACCGTAAAATAAATCGTCTTTATAACATCTGTTAAGTTCCCATCAACTTTCGCATAGTCAAGAGAGTCGTAAATAATTGAATATGTGATGCTCATGTTATAGGTAATTTATTGTCATTGAATTTACTCCGTCTCCATAAAATACAATATGATAATTTGTGGTTAATCCTCCTGCGCCAGTTGTATTATTCGAACCAAATACTAATGAATTTGCATATCCAGATGGATTAAAACTAAATTGTAAACCACCATTATTGCCACTTCCAGCTTGATAAGTCCAGTTAGAGCCTTGGTCTGATGCTACGCCCGAAGCATTGAACCATACTATTCCATTTGCAATAATTTGATAGGCAGAATATCCTAAATAACTATCATTGCTACCAAAATAACATACCCAGTTTATAAGCTTATTTGTCAATCCTGTAACTTGAATTGCATAAATTGGAGTACCTGTTGTCGCCACCTTGCAATGATTAACGGTTCTAGAACCACCTACATTAGAAGATGATGAGCGAATTAATTGCCCTCCAGCATTTATAGTTTGTCCTGCAAATGTAGGCGAATTTGTAGTTCCTACATTTTGATTAATCGTGTATGCTGTAATATTACTTGACGTTCCTGTGATGGATGCGGATGATGTGATGTATCCACTTGGGTTAGTCGCGTTGTATGGCGTATATCCAAGAGCTGTAGTTACATTTCCAGACGTAATTCCTGTGATATATCCTGCAGGATTGGTTGCGTTATATGGAGTATATCCAAGTGCAGTAGTTACGTTTCCTGATGTAATCCCTGTAATATATCCGCTATCGTTTGTAAATGAAGATAATGCGGTAGGTCTTCCTGATACGTTTGTCCATGCAACTGAATTTGCAGAACTTGCTGTTGTAGCTGTTGTAGCTGTTGCGGCATTTCCTGATATACTTATTCCCCATGTTCCTGATGCACCAGTTCCTGTTAAAGTTGGTGCATAAGAATTATAGTTATCCGACTGTAATAATGTTTTCCATGATGTCCAAACATCTCCTCCATCATAGTTACCAAACCTTACTTGTAACGCAACGCCACCATACGTAGGAGAATAAGGAGTAAAAAGCTGTAATGTTCCACCGCCACCAACATATGATTTTGCAGTAATAACTGTGCCGTAACTTTGCCATCCATTAGATGCCTGAACAAAAGAGGTCTGGACGCCCATGTTATAAGCAGTAGGAAGAGAGGACGATGTCCAAACATAATTACCTAAAGCGGCAAGATATGTAGTAGAAGAAGCGGTAACAGCGTTGCCTCCAATAGATAAGCTAGATGCAGTTCCTGTTAGACCTGTACCTGCTCCTGAAAATGATGTAGCAGTAACGCTTCCACCAACTGTTATTGCACTTCCGCTATCTTGAATGATAGAGTTTCCTTGAGACGAACTTCCTGTCCACTTAGTCAGATATCCTGTTGTTCCTGCTCCAGAAATAGATGAGGCTGCATAAGAGGTGTAGCTAACTGTTTCTATAACATCTCCTGCTATAACTCCAGCCGCTAAAACAACTGTAGTTCCATTAGATGCTGTGTAATCAGAACCAATTAATCTTGCTCCGTTAAGATACACATCTACCAATCCTACTGTATATCCACCTGTTATAGTAAATGTAGTTTGCCCAGCAGTAGCTGTAAACCTAATTACGTTTCTAACATTAGTACCGATATCAATTGTCCAGCTTCTATTAGCTGTTAAATCATAAGTAGTTCCATTAATTGTTAATGTTCTTGCATTAGTTACAGGAGTGTATGTAAGTGCAGTTGTGATATCTGATGCTATTACAGTAGTATTCCCCGTTACCCTTCCTTTTGTGTCTAGCGTAACCTTAACAAAACTACCTGTGGCGGCTTGAGTGATTGTAGCTAATGTAGTTGTAATGGCGGTAGCTCCTGTTCCAGATACATCTCCGCTAAGCGTAATAGATTGATTGCCACTTATGTATCCATTAGGATTAGATGCTAAATAATAGGTTGCTGTATCATAAGATATAGCTCCTGCAGTAGACCTAACTAATCCTGTACCTCCAAGGTACGCTTGTTTATTATTAAATGTAGTCCAATCTGTAGAACTTAAAGCACCTCTAGCAGAACCTGAAGCAGTAGGGATATTTAACGTAATAACAGGAGTTGTGGTTGAAGTTGCAACGCTAGATGCAATGTCAGTTCCAGAAGAACCTATTGTTAGTGCAGCCACATTAGTTACAGTTCCTACGCTAAAACTTCTACTTGCTGCTAAGCTTAACGTCGTTCCATTAATGGTTATTGTGGTTGCGGCATCCGCAGGCGTATAGCCAAGGGCTGCTTGCTTACTATTGAATGTGGTCCAATCAGCCGAACTTAAAGCTCCTCTGTTTGTAGCGGAAGCTGTTGGAATGTTTAATGTTATTACAGCGGCTGTAGTTCCATTTGCAACCGTAGAACTAATATTAGTTCCAGTAGTACCAATTGTTAATGCAGCTACACTCGTTACAGTTCCTAAGTTTGTAGTATAAGCAGTTGAATCTAAAGACCAAGTTCCTGCTGTATTTTTTAATAATCCAGTTCCCGTTAATGCTGCAATAGCAGTTAAGTCTGCGTCAAGTGGCTGATATCCAGAAAGTGCAGATGGAATTACATAATCAGTTCCTGCGACAGCGGCTGAAATTGCAGTTCCATTGCCTTTTAATAATCCTGTGATAGTCGTAGAAATTGTTATAGCTGGCGTAGTAGTAGCTGTTGCCACAGTTCCTGCAAAGCCATTAGCTGATACCACAGATACCGTTGTAACTGTTCCTAAGTTGGTAGTATAAGCAGTTGAATCCAAAGACCAAGTTCCTGCCGTATTTTTTAATAATCCAGTTCCTGTTAGGGTTGCAATTGCTGTTAAATCAGCATCTAATGGTTGGTATCCAGAAAGTGAAGTTGCTAATGCATATCCTGCTGAAGCATGATTTCCCCAACCAAATGCCGTATTCCAGTTAGTAGAACCAGTAACATAAGCATTTGCAATTGCTGTCCCTTGCCATGTACCTGTTGTAATTGTTCCAACAGTTGTGATAGATGATTGTCCAACGTAAGTAGAAGCAATATCGACAACCACATTACCTGTAGTTGGAGTTGCGGTTACTCTATTTAAAGTACCTGAAACACTAGAAACTCCTGTAACTAATGCCCCAATATTTCCGTTTAATTTCTGGATTGCGCCTAATATAGTATCTGCGGAAGATATTGTCCCTGCCCCACTAACGTATCCTGTTAGCGTACTACCAATTGCTCTTGCGTTTGTAAAATATTTATTAGTAGGAGTTACAGACTCTTGAATATCATCTGTTATTAATGTAACTACTCCAGTATGTCCATTAACTGAAGTTACTGATTGTGTTGCAATTTTTTCCCACTTGCTTGTAGTTCCATTGAAAACAATCCAATCTCCTACTGCCCAAGAAGAAACTCCGTCAATTGTAGTTGTTCCAGCAACCGATACAATATAATAATTGCCAGTTACCCCCGTGCTAGATACAATTGTTGGCGTATTTGTAGATGCATTCCAAGAGCCTTTGTATATTAAACTTCCTGATAATGCATTCAATTGGGATTGAACTTTTCCAAATGCCGAAAGAATTGTATCATCTGCATTGACTTGCCCACTTACTGTTGTAACTCCAGTTAGCACTTTACCTGTTACTGCGCTATTAACTAATGTTGGATTAGGATATGTCCCCGATAGCTCTCCACCTGCAGCAATTCCACTAATAGTAGCAAGGTAATCAGTTCCTGCGACAGCGGCTGAGATTGCCGTTCCATTACCTTTCAGTAATCCCGTTATAGTTGTAGAGATTGTAATAGCAGGTGTTGTAGTTGCCGTTGCAACAGTTCCTGCAAATCCATTAGCTGATACAACAGATACGCTTGAAACCAATGTTCCAATATTTCCGTTTAACTTTTGTATTGCAGTCAATATGCTATCTGTTGCAGATATTGTTCCTGCTCCACTTGTATATCCTGTTAATACCTTTCCTATTACAGCACTATTAAGTAATGTAGGATTTGGATACGTTCCAGCAAGTTCTCCACCTGCCGCAATTCCGCTAATAGTAGTAAGATAATCTGTTCCTGCGACAGCCGCTACAACCTTACCTGTAGAGTCAGCTTTTAGCATTGCAGTAGTTACAGCAGATTGACGAATGCTACCCGTCACATGAAGTGCTTCTGTTGGTACTTTATTCCCTATGCCTAGACGCTTATTTGTGTTGTCCCAGAAGAACGTATTATTATCTTGGACCAATCCTATACCATTACTAAAGATAACGCTTCCAGAGGTCAAGGATAGCGTTGAAACAAGACCTGTATCATCAATTGATAATACTCTTGGAGTTATCGGAGACGTAACGAGTGCTAATCCTGATATTAATAGACTGTTAACGTCAACAATTTTAAGGAAAGTATTATCGCCTAAGTATAATGTGTACTTGGTAATATCTTGCCAAGCCATTAAATACCTATTGATTCTGTATCCGTCTTTTAAGTCTAATGGGGTTACGTTAATGCTTCCCCCGTAAACATCAAAAGTAAATTGAGGATTAATTGTATTTACCCCCATCTTTATTCCTCTTTGATAAAGTATGGAGTTGATTAGGTTATCCTTTACCGAATTTACTTGAGGTATATAATTAGGGTCTGCTGTAAATATAAATGGCTCAGCGTCTGGTATCGTAACTGGAACAGGTAGCGTTTTTGCAGGTTCTACAGTTTGCGCAACAGGTGTTGGAGCAACAGATTGGACAGAGGCTGTTTCAAATGCTCTAAATATAGAAGATTCTATAGATACAACATTACCAGCGTTATCTGTTCCTAGAATCGCAACTATATTATCAGGTATCCCAATCATCAAGAGGGTCTTTAAGAGTAAAAATCAAATAATGTTCAATTTACCAAGGAATTGGCACAGAAACAATTGGTGGAGTTATTTCGTCTGCAATTTGATTGTCTAACGATAAGCGCATTGCCTCGATATCCATAGAAGCTTCTAGCCATCCCTCTACAATTTCTTTTGTTAAATCCTCAAAAGCAACATAGTTTTCAGGATTTTCAGTTGGCTGAAATCCTTGTAGCCCGTAAGATTCTTTCATAATTGTTCCGTCAGTTGCCTGATATCTCCAATGGCAACGAGTAACATAGTTTTCTACGCTACCAATTTGCGGTACAACTTCTAATTTCGAGATAACCCATTCGTAAGTATTCATATTCTTTTGTTTATTATGCTGATGTTATAGTCTCCCAAGCTGACGCTGTTCTTACACAAAGTTTAGCTAAATCTGTGTCATAAACAACTAATCCAGCAGGAGGTGTTGCAATTGCATTCTTCTGCGTAGTAGTCATTCGTGGAAATAGTACCCCTTTAGTCGTAGAGTCAATTTGTAATTGAGCTGCTGCGTTAATAGATGTTCCGCCTGTAATAACAGCACCATATAAAGCGGTTAATGTAGTTGAACTATTTCCAAGTACAGTTGTGTTTGAGCCAAGTCCTGTTGTATTAAATCCAATTACAATCTGATTTGACTGCCCACTTGCAAGCGACTTACTTTGTGTTCCAATAATGATAGAATCATTTGAATTTGTTGGATTTGTTGTGTAGTTGATACTTGCGCCAAGGAATACATTATTATTTCCTGTTATATGATATCCTCCAGCATAATCTCCTACTGCAACATTCTTAGAGCCAGATGTCATATATCTCAATGCAGATTCTCCTACCGCAACATTTTCTGTTGAACCAGTTATTGCAGCAAGAGCGTAAGAGCCAACTGCAGTATTCCAGCTACCTGTAGTTACTGATATTAAGGCTTGTGCGCCAACTCCAACATTTAAGTTTGCATTTATATTATTTTGCAATGCATATGCTCCTACTGCTGTATTCGAGAACCCTATTTTATTAAATTTTAAACTATTTAATCCAATAGCAATATTAGTAGAACCTGTTAGATTTTCCATTAATGTTGATGCGCCAATAGCAACATTATTTATACCAGAATAATTTTTTTTACCAGTATCAAGTCCAATATTAATATTATTAGACGCCGAAATATTATCAACGGTTAATTCGATTTTATTATTTCCAGAGCTACTATTATAAGTTGTATTAGGTAAGTTTGAGCCTGACAACAACTCAATTTTAATATTAGAAATAGTCGCAACTAATGTCGAACTTGCTACAAGCGAAGTTGTTCCTGTAGTGGTTGTAAAAGCAAATTTAGAAGAAGTAAATGTTCCAACAGGCATACTTACTGAACTCCAATATGCATCCCCAGATGTTCCTCCACAATAAATATCAAATGTACCTGTTGTAGTAACAGTTGCTGTAATAGTAGCTCTAAAATAAGAATATATAGGAAGTGCAAGCGTATTTGTTAATGTGCCACCACCTGCCGTAATTGTATATGCTGTATCAAAACTTCCACTCCAGTTAGCAGGCAATGTTCCCCATCCAGAACTTGTTAATTGATTTGCTCCCCAATTGACAACCGTATCCATTGTTGAGGTATTTGTGAAGTTTGTTGCCGCTTGAAAAGTTTTTGCCCCTGTAATAGTCTGAACGGTATCTAACGTAACACCACTTCCTCCTCCAGATACCGTTGCCCAAGTATTATCTCCTCTAAGATATGTTGTCGCAGAAGGAGTTCCTGTAGCAGTTAAATTAGAAATGCCAACAGATGTTAAATAGTCCGTTCCAGCAGTAGCTGCTGAGACAACGCCTGTAGCACTTGTCTTTAATATAGCAGATGTTACCGCTGTTTGCTTTATGCTACCAGACACCTGCAATTGAGTACCTGATGTGGTATCAACTGTGATGTAGTTCATCAATTCGGCTAATCTTGTATTATTGCTCATTGAAATCTATTTATTAATAATCCGTTTCTATGTAAACTTTTGCAATTTCTAAGTTGTCAGCAGACGCTACCGCTCCGTTTCTTACCTCAGCTTTAAATGCCATACCCGTATTTGCTACAGGAGTTAATGTTGTGTAACTTGTTTCTAGTACAGTAACATTTGTTGCAATGTTAACTATTCTAACAAATAATTCAGCACTATTTGGCTTCATGTACATAACCAAATCGTATCCATGGGTTGTGTTTCTTACAGCATTAGCCCCTAAATCTACTTTTATTGCTGTGCCTGCACCATCATTATACATAAATTTCCAGTTACCTGTAGAAGCGTCTGCTGCATCATAACCCATTCCGCACATATTTGTCAAGGCAGAAGGGTCTCCAGCTAATACAGCTGATGAGTTACAAAGTCCTACAAACTTCTGTCCACCATTCAGGTTTATGTTCATTCCAAGTTGCGCTCTAAACCAAAACCCTCCAAATCCAGCAGCATTACCGACAAACCATTGAGTGTAACCTGTTCTCATTCCAGATGCGTTACCTGCTGTACCAGACGTCTGAAATCTTGTTCTTCTTGTTGCTTGCCAAGGGTTAGCCGAAGCTATAGTTTGCTGATGCGATATTGTTGTTGCAGTTGTTAATAAGCCACCCCAAGCTGTAGGTGCTGTTGTACCATTCGAAGGAGCTAACATAAATACAGAGTTCCCATGCAAACCAACCTGCATAACCGTATCTATACCACTTGGTCCAATTATTTTAGGAAGAACTCTTCCTCCTACAATTTTTGAATAATAAACCAACCCCCCTGTTGGTGTAGCTGGGTCTGAAGTAGAGATTAACTTTAAATTACCAGTATCTATTTCAACGTTTGCTGCTCCTGCAAATGCCCCTGCGCCATCATTATATTGAACCTCCCCAATTGTTCCAGCAGGAGAACCTCCTCCCCCTGATACTGTAGCCCAAGTATTATCTCCACGCAAGTAAGTAGTTCCAGAAGGAGTTCCTGTGGCGGATAAATTGCTTATTCCAACTATACTACTTGCTAAAGTTGTAGTAATAGAAGTTGTTCCTGTTCCACTTACTGCACCAGAAAGTGAAATACTTTGATTAGCAGTTAGGTATGTATTTGTATCGTAAGATATTGTACCTCCAGTAGATTTTACAAATCCAGTTCCTGTTAATGCAGCTTGGTAATCAGTACCTGCCGTGGCAGCAGATATTGCAGTTCCATTGCCTTTTAATAATCCTGTTACTGTAGTCGATATTGTAATCGCAGGTGTTGTTGTATTTGTTGCAACTGTTCCTGCAAATCCGTTGGAGGAAACAACCGATACAGAAGTTACTGTTCCAGAACCTCCTCCAGATGCATAATTAGGGATATTTAATGTATTGCCTACCAATGTAGCTGCTCCACTTGTTCCTGTTGTAGTTAAAGTAATTGCCCCTTGCTTACCATTGAACGTATTCCAATCCGTAGAACTTAAATATCCGTTAGTAGATGTATTTGCTTGAGAGATTGATATCTCTCCTGTCGAAGTATTAAATGATATTGGAGCAGTACCAGTAAGGGCAACTCCTCCATAAACTGCTACGTCAACAATATCTCCAGCTAATAACGGGTCTGTCATTACAACTGTCGTCCCGTTAGAGGCGGTATAGTCTGCTCCTGTTAAACGAACTCCGTTAACATATACATCTATGTATCCTGCGGTATATCCGCCTGAAATCGTAAAGGTTGTTTGAGCCGCAGTAGCTGTGAAGTTTTGAATTGTACGACTAAATGAACCAACATTAGTTCCGCCTCCGCCTGATACGGTCCAGCTTCTATTTGCGGTTAAGTCATAAGTAACTCCATTGATTGTTAATGTTCTTGCATCAGTTACAGGAGTATATGTTAATGCGCCTGTAACGTCTCCAGAAGTAAGTGTGATTGCGCCTGTTCTTGTGTTGAATGACGATACACCACCTACATACTGAGGAATGTTTAATGTGTTACCAACTAATGTAGCAGCACCTGTAGTTCCTGTGGTGGTAAGAGTTAATGCCCCCTGCTTACCATTAAACGTAGACCAGTCAGTAGAACTCAACGCTCCACGATTAGTTGCGGATGCAGTAGGTATATTTAAAGTTATAACTGCAGCCGTTGTTCCGTTTGCAACCGTTGATGATACATCTGTGCCTGTTGTACCTAATGTAAGCGCAGCAACCGAAGTAACCGTACCTGTATTTGTTGTATATCCATTAGGGTTAGATGCTAGATAGTATGCGTTAGTATCTAAGGCAAATGTGCCTGCGGCAGTCATCTTAACAAATGAAGCGGAGGCGTAAGTTAAACCACTTAAGCTAGTCAAGTTGGTTGATGAAGCTTGTCCTCCTAAACCTGCTAATGTATAGGTAGGAATGTTAAGCGTATTTGTTATAAACGTAGCCGCACCACTAGAACCTGTAGTTGTTAAACTGATTGAGCTTTGCTTTCCATTAAATGTACTCCAATCTGTAGAAGATAATGCGCCACGATTTGCTGCAGAGGCTGTAGGTATGTTCAAGGTTATAACCGCAGCAGTTGTACCATTTGCAACTGTTGATGATACGTCTGTCCCTGTTGTACCAAGGGTTAACGCAGCAACGCTCGTTACAGTACCTGTATTTGACGTATAACCGCTTGGATTTGATGCGGCATAGTAAGTTGTCGTATCAAGAGCAAAAGTGCCAGCAGCAGTCATCTTTACGAATGACGTAGAAGCATAAGTTAACCCACTTAAGCTAGTCAAGTTGGTTGACGATGCTTGCTTTCCATTAAACGTACTCCAATCGGTAGAACTTAATGCTCCTCTATTGGTTGCTGAGGCAGTAGGAACATTTAACGTAATGACTGGAGTTGTCGTTCCTGTAGCAACAGTAGATGATAAATCAGTTCCTGTAGTTCCAAGAGTTAATGCCGCAACGCTTGTTACAGTACCTACATTGTTTGTGTATCCATTAGGGTTTGTACTTGAGTAGAAGTCTCCCGTATTGTTATTAGCCGCAGTTCCAAATGTTCTATAAGCTAATACATCTGTACCTATAGCTAATCCTAAATTTGTTCTAGCACCTGCTGAATCTAAAGCTCCTGTTCCTCCATTTGCTATAGCTAATTGTCCTGATACCGCAGACGATTGGTTAAGTGCTATGGCATTCCATTCTACTTGAGTGCCAGAAGCGTTAACGATTAATGATTTATATGCCGCGCCAATAGTTAGTTTTCCCCAAGTATTAGATGCAGAACCATAAAGTATATCCCCAACTGCTACAGTAGATGTCCCTGTGCCTCCATTTGTAGAAGAAACAGCTCCCGTTAATGAGATAACCTGCCCTGTAACATTAATATTTGTACCTCCTGTATAAGTTGGAGTTGCACTAAATAATGTGAAACCAATAGCATCTGTACCAAATATGAATTCTTCTGTATTTGATATTACATAAGAAGTTCCTGCTCCCGTTTGTCCTGATGTAACAAAGAAATAGTCTCCTCCTCCTAAAGCATTAGGGTCTTGTGAGCCATATTTATTAGCATCTGTCGAACGAGTTAAAACCCAATTTGTAGAACCTGAGCCTATTGTAGTTACCTTATAAATACCATTTTGATACGCAACTGTTTGCCCAGAAACTAAGATTCTGTCATTTACCGCAACACTTACATTGTCAATTACTAATGCAGTTTGTGTACCAGAATTTGTCAATGTAGCCCCAACTCCAGAGTTTGCTCTACTTGTTAATGATAGTCCAGTTCCGTTTGTTAAGCCAGATAATGATGGACCAAGTAAAGTTGTAGAGATTGTAAATGTGTTAGCAGATAGTACCTCGTAAACATAGTATGTTTCCCCAGCTGTTATACCATTGCCCGATACGGTAAATACAATCATATCATCTACAACCAAGTTGTGATTGACAGAAGTTAATGTTGTTCCGCTTGCAATTGCAGTAATTGTAGGAGTTGTTCCTCCTTGAGTATAAGTAGCAGTTAAATTTGTATCTTTTTCTAACTTAACAGGTTCGTGAATGTGCAATCCAGCAGATACTAGCCCATCAACATATTCTTTTGTAACTAACTGATGCGGATTAGAATCGATACTAGCACTAGCGTAAGCAGCTCCAGTTACTATAATATCTCCTGTTATTTTTGCATCCCCCGTAATTTGAACCTTTTCTCCTGTATCTGCAATTTGATTGATTAATATATTCCTTGTAGAACCTTTAATCGTTAAGGCTTTGTTAGATAATTCTGTGCCTCCTGCAAATAATACAATATCGCTATCGGTAGTACCTGTTCCAATATATAAATCAGAAACTACCGCTCCTGTGCCTCCGCCTGTGTATAAGTATCCTGAATTAGCAGGGAATATAGGATAAACTGCTGAGCTATAATTTGAGCCAGAAATACCCATATCAATGAAGTATGAGTTAACATCTGACGCGTCATTGTAAGCAACAAAGTCAGCCGATGCGTCTGAGCCTGTACTTAGGTTTTGGACATATAATAACTGATAGTCATTTGCGTTTCCAACAAAACTCGCTAATGTATTAATGAACGGAGTATATGTTCCAACAGGAGATGTTTTAAGTTGAATAGAATTCAACAACTTAGCATCTGTTAATGTCTTATTTGTTAGCGTCTGTGTAGCGTCTAAATAAACTCCATTAGTTACCGTAGCCGCATTTCCTGTTGTATTCTGATTCCAAGTAGGAACTGTTCCAGTCAAGTCTCCATAACCAACTGATGTTAAATATCCACTTGGATTAGTTGCATTATAAGGAGTATATCCAAGAACTGCTGTAATAGAAGCGTTTTTCCAAAGATTAGTTGCTGTGTCACGATATAAGATATCCTTATTTACATAAGACCCTACTTGAACATCGTGTAGTTCATTGAGTTCAAATCCATTTTGAATCTGATAAACAATAGTTCCGTTTGTCGGAGAAGTTCTAATAACCTTACCGATATATACTAAATGATTAGGTGCAGATGGCTTTACATTTGTAATATATCCTGCTGTATTTGGAGATAAATAAACCGTATCTCCATCAGCTAGCACATCGTTTGTAAACGGATTTGTTGCAATATTTCGAGTATCTAAATTTTCAATAGAGCCGCTGGTTACAACGTATCCGTCTGCGTTATTTGCGATATCATCTTTAACTATACCAAAGGTTCTCGCAGAAGTAGCTTCTCCAGTTGCTAACGATTTTGTAAAGTTTGGAACGTTTCCTGTTGAACCAGAAATATAAACAACAGTTCCTCTGTACAATGTAGCTCCTGTAGAGTTTCTTCCAAATGTTGTCATCTGAGTTGCAGATGCAATAGAAGTTGGGAATGTAGCTAAACTTCCATCTCCCGTAATATATTGAGCCGCTGTTCCTGCGCCAACAACAGTTAATGTTCCAGCAGAAGTTACAGGGCTATTAGTAACCGTAAATGCAGCAGGCATTGATAATCCAACTGATGTTACGCTTCCACTACCTGAAACAGTAGCCCAAGTATTATCTCCTCTTAAGTATGTAGTAGACGAAGGAGTTCCTGTTGCAGATAAATTTGCAACTCCAACTATACTATTAGCTAATGTGGTGGAAATTGCTGTTGTACCAGTTCCAGTTACTGCTCCTGATAATGTAATGCTTTGATTTGAGCTGATATATCCTGCTGGATTATCTTCATCATATGGAGTAAATCCTAAAGCTGAAATTATATCAGAAAAAGTAATTCCTGAAATATACCCATTAGGGTTAGTTGCGTCATAAGGAGTGTACCCTAGAGCTGTAGTTATTTGCCCAGAAGTAATTCCTGAGATATATCCATTAGGATTGCTTGCTAAGTAATAGCTATTTGTATCGTAAGAGATTACGCCAGCAGTAGACTTCACAAATCCTGTTCCACTTAATGCAGCTTGCTTTGCTGTCCAAGTAGCTTGCGTTGCGTTACTTGGCAAGGAGTATCCTGATGCAAATGCTAATGCAATGTCTCCAGATGACGTTATAGGAGAGTTTGAAACAGAAAATCCTGTTGGGGCTGTTAATCCAATAGATGTTACAGTTCCTAGTCCGTAAGGCTGAATAAAGAATGCGGATATTGGACCAGACTGATACGTGTAAGCAGTATATGTATTTAAGATATTTAATATCTCCATTAATATATCTTGAGAGCCATCTAATGTAGATGTTTGCGCTCTCTCAATAAGGTGCATATACAATGCAATTAAAATATCATATACCTCGCTTAAGGTCTCAAATTGGGTGTCATTTGCTTCTTTGTAAGCGTCAACTTGAGTGCGGAATAAATTTATTCTTTCAATTAATTCTTGTCTTGTCGGAGCTTTCTTGATATCAAATTGCTTCTCAAGTAATGCTGTATAAAGAACTGTCAAAGAAGTCGATAATGAGATGTGAGTATATGTTGCAACTATATCTGACTTAGGCGTATATACTCCTTCGTAATAATTAGTAGATACTACTGCGTCAATAATATTGCTTGCCGCCGTTACTGTAGTACCTGATACAGCAGATGTGGTTGGCATCAAAACATTGAATGTTCTGCTTGTCAATACACCTGTAAAACTACCAGATGATGTATATACGGTAGAGTCCTGAAACTTAACTTCAGGAATCATTGTATCAGATAAGTTTACAATAGATTTAGTTGGCTTAATCCAGTTGAAATCAATTGTTCTTACTATTGTATCAGTTGCTAATGCTGCATTTTGACCAACATATGTAATTACATATTGCCCTGTTAGGACATTGTTATACACATCTGTAGACGCTTGGAAATCATAAGAACCTCCAATTGCTGTTATATCAGGACTGTTAAAATCCGTATGTAAGATAGTCGAGCCGTCAGGATGAACAATGGAAAAGATTCCTTTTGTTAATGCGAACCCAGTTGTTGTGTCTGTTAGGCGAATGACCCTAGATTCGGTCTTTTCGTTAATCCTAAATTGTATATTGAATCCTATTGCCATCTGAAGCCTAATATAATTTATGTAAATATACTATAATTTATCTTGCTTTTAAAAAAGAAAGGAGCAGCAAAATGCCACTCCTTCTAATTTAACCGAAACCAAACAAAAAATCCTAGTCTTACTCCGAGACTTACCCTAGACGGGTCCGAATTGCGTTCAATTCTTCTGGATTTTCTGATTCAAGGTAATCAGCTAATTCTTTGTAATAATTCTTATTTGAAGCTTTCTTGTACTTGTAAATTTCTTTACCTGTTTCAGTCCATTCAAATTGAGAAGCATTAACATTATTCTTAATAAATCCTGCCTTTACAGCTTCTTTTAGCATTGTTTCGTTTGCTAATGAAGCGCGCTCTACAATCTCTAAGAACTCTTCAGGACTTTCTTCTGCGAAATCCTCTAGCAAGTTACGAATTTCTTCAATAGATTCAGCATCAATACCAACTGCCATTGCAGCTTCTTTTGCTTTTGCGTCATCTAATTCAAGGGCAACATTAACCGCTTTTACAATTAACTTACGCAATGTACGCTCTTCCATTGCATCTTTCTTGGTATCTACGCGATAAAAGAATGTTTCGTACTCTTGATTTCTATCCTTGTTAGATTCGTTGAAATTACATAACTCAATGAATTGATATATTTTCTGGTGAAGTGCGTTATTCCCATTTAAGAATAGATATCCTAAGTTAGCTGCGGAGAATACAATGTTTGCAAAGATAGGGTTTCCGTCAATATCTTGACGCTCAATAGCTGCGATATTTACAAAGTCTCCTTTTTTCTTATCGTAAATAATATCAGTAGATGGGATTTGGAATGCCGCTGGAACTAAAAATCGTCCTGCGTTATCTGGGTCAGGGCGAACATTTACTACTCGGTAAGTTGCTCTTTCGTCAGGCTTTAACTTGCGAACTAATGCGTCGCTAATTTGATTAAAATCAGATACTTTCATTTTCTTATTGTTTGGTTTTATGTTTAAAAAAAGGGGGAAGTATTAACCTCCCCCTTTAGTTTACTAGATAGAGTACTTAACGAAATGCTCGTTACCTACTGTCTCCAATCCTTCAATTGAAGTGTACACGATATCAAGAGTATCAGTATCACTTGTTGGAGTTGGAGCTAAGCCACCTAACATCTTCTCACGGAAACGAGAGTTAACGCCATCAGCCATTTCCAAGTAACGTAATTGCATACGGTCTACTTGTCCACCACCTTGCTCAACCTTAATCTTACCAGCAGGAACTAAGTAAGCCTCCTTAGAGAATACTGTAGCACCACCGATAGAAGTGATTTGAGGATGAGATAAAGCATTTAAACGCTTCTTGTGGAATGTACGTCCGTAAGCAGCGATTGAGTTAACACCCAAAGCGATTGCTACATCTTTCTTACCACCGAATGAAGCATAGTTGATACCACCGTTGATGAATTGAGTAGCAGCGGTGATAGTTGTATCAAAACCGTTATCAAAATCAGCACCAGCCCACAATAAATACTCAGAAGGGCAACGGTTAGCATCCATTAAACGAGACAATGCAGATAAGTCAGTTAAAGCAACTGTACCTGCTGAAGCTACGTTAGAAGTAATACCTCCAGCGTTAACGATAGTGTCACGCAAACCACGAGTTGTGTTGATTGCATTACCAGAAGCGTCAGTTAAACCAGCAGACTCACGACCAAACAAGATAGAATAAAGAATATCCATACGGTGCTTCAAATAAGCATCATGTTGTTGCTTCAAGAAGTAGTAAGGCTTGCCTTTAAATTCAACCTCAATCTTAGAACCGTAAGCGATATCTGTGATAGATGTCTTGGTTTTGAAGATTTGAAGTTTGTTTGAACGCTTAATCAAATCTGATTTACGCATTTGGTTAGAACCAGTTCCTTCAGCATAAGCATTAGAGAAGAAAGGTAACTTCTGTGCTACTGAAACAGCTGGGATGATATCCGCAGAGTTAACAGGCTTGATAGTCAAGGTAAAATCAGTAGCTGAGTCAGCAGCTGATACATAACCTACAACACCGTTAGGGAACAATACTAATTCTCCAATAACTGGCTTAACCGAAGTAGCACCAGTAAATACAATTGATGCAGAAGCACCAGCAGAACCAGCAGAAGTCAAAGTCTTAACAGCTGCAGTAGCATATAAGAAGTTGTTTTGTACTGTAAAGTATTCAGTTTGAGCAGAAGCCTTAGCTTTTCCTGTCCAATCTAATACGTCCAACATAGACGCTTCTTCATCATAGATGTCAAGAACGTCTTTCAAGATTTCACGCTGCTCTAGCGTGTTTGTAAACGATACCGTAGATAAAAAGGTACGGTCAATATT
>Ga0247723_1000683_pt1 | contig 22177 bp, 25 predicted proteins | sample MSEWelMarce5H_FC_FD_189079 | JGI IMG/M metagenome (GOLD analysis project Ga0247723, IMG submission 189079) | Subsurface sediment microbial communities from gas well in West Virginia, United States - MSEEL Well Study Marcellus 5H_FC | ecosystem: Environmental > Terrestrial > Deep subsurface >... | reverse complement strand
GTGTAGTACTAGACGAGTACGCAGACATGAAGCCCTCTATATGGGGTGCAGTTTTAAGGCCATTGTTGTCTGACCGTAAAGGTTGGGCTGTGTTTATTGGTACACCTAAAGGCCATAACCAATTCTGGGAAGTCTATAACAACGCTACTAAAGACCCTGACTGGTACTGTAAGACATTAAGGGCTAGTCAAACTAAATTAATCCCCGAAGAAGAATTAGCTGATGCTGCCAAGATAATGACGCAAGACCAATACCTTGCTGAGTGGGAGTGCGATTTTGAGTCTGCAATTATGGGCGCTTATTACGGCAAAGAAATGCGTCAACTTACTGACCAAGGCAGAATTACTGATATTGAGTACGACCCTATGTTTCCTGTGCATACAGCATGGGACTTGGGCTACTCAGATGACACAGCAATATGGTGGTTTCAAGTAGTGCATGGCGAGATTCGTATGCTTGACTACCATTCTTCTAATGGTCAGCCAGTAGCGTTTTATTCTGGGATTATTCAGTCAAGAGAGAAAGAAAGAGGCTACATTTATGGCACACATTATTTACCTCACGATGCTAAGGCAAAGACACTTGCGTCAAATAGAAGCATAATTGAGCAACTTTCAGACAAAATTGCGTTAAAATCAATGAAAATTGTGCCAAGTTTGTCACTTCAAGATGGAATACAAGCAACACGACTAGCATTAACTAGAGCTTGGTTTGACCATAGATGTGAAGACGGCATTGAATGTTTAAGGCAATACCAGCGTGAGTACGATGAAGACAAGAAAGTGTTTAGGGATAAACCTAGGCACGATTGGACTTCTCATGGTGCAGACGCATTTAGGATGTTAAGTATTGCCTGGAAAGAAGAAGCTAAGTTGCCCCATAAAGATGACGCTATTAGAGGTGTGTTTGTAGGCAAAACAGATGTAACTTTGAAAGAATTATGGTCACAGCAGCAAACTGTTACCAATAGGAGAATTTAATGGCAAACGATAAAGCTACAGTCAATCATACCTATGAGGACTGGTATAAAGTCATTATGGGCTATGAGCGCAGCTATAAACGATGGGAGGCTAGAGTTGACCGCATTGTTAAAAAATACAAAGATGACTCAAGATACGACAGAAACCCAAACGCAAGATTTAATATTCTTTGGTCAAATGTCCAAACAATTCAGCCAGCTATCTTTGCTAGACTTCCAAGACCTGATGTTAGTAGGCGCTTTAGAGACAATGACCCTATCGGCAGAGTAGCTTCAATGATGCTTGAAAGAGCATTAGAGTTTGAGATTGAGCACTATGGTGACTACAAGTCTGCAATGAATAATGCAGTACTAGACCGCTTATTAGGTGGTCGTGGTGTAGCTTGGGTGCGTTATGAGCCACATATTGTTGGCGAAGAAACTGGTGAGCCTGATGACGGACTTAGCGTTACTGAAGATAGTGACGAAGCTGAAACACCACAAGCTATGGAGATGGAAGACCCTGAGCGCATTGAGTATGAGTGCTGTCCTGTCGATTATGTCCATTGGCGTGACTTTGGACACACGATTGCCCGTACATGGGAAGAAGTGACAGCAGTCTGGCGCAGAGTGTATATGTCTCGCCCTGCATTAGTTGAGCGTTTTGGCGAAGAAATGGGCTATAAAATCCCATTAGACACAAAGCCTGACGATTTAAAACAGTCTTATAAGTCTGATGATGGCGTATATGAAGCTGTTATTTATGAGATTTGGGATAAAGAAACAGGAAAAGTACTGTGGATTAGTAAGTCATTAGGCAAGATTGTTGATGAGCGAGATGACCCATTAGGTTTAGAAAACTTCTGGCCTTGCCCTAAACCACTATATGCCACCCTTACAACTGACAGCCTTGAGCCTATTCCTGACTTTACTATTTACCAAGACCAGGCTAGAGAATTAGATGTCCTTTGTGACCGCATAGATGGCTTAATTAACGCATTGAAAGTGCGTGGTGTATATGACGCTTCAGCAAGTGAGCTACAACGCTTATTCTCTGAAGGCGAAAACAACACAATGATTCCAGTAAACAACTGGATGGCATTTGCTGAAAAGCAAGGCATGAAAGGTGCTATTGATTTAGTAGATTTAACACCTTTTGCAAGTGCATTAATGTCCTGTTACCAGGCAATGGAGCAAGTTAAGGGTCAAATATACGAATTAATGGGTATTGCTGACATTCAAAGAGGTCAAACTGACCCTAGCGAAACCCTTGGCGCACAGATTATTAAGTCAAACAACGCTGCTGGTCGCTTAAAAACTCAGCAACACGCAGTCGTAGACTTTGCTACTAGCTTACTGTCTATTAAAGCGCAGATTATTTGCAATCATTTTACTGATGACACGCTAGTTAAGATTTCTGGTGCAATGCAACTGTCTGACACAGACAAACAGCTTATTCCGCAAGCTATTGAGTTGCTAAGAAACGAAGCAAGCAAGAATTTCCGCATAGAAGTCACTTCTGACTCAATGATTTACCAAGATGAGCAACAAGAAAAGCAAGATAGGATGCAATTCTTGGCAGCAGTCGGTGGATTCTTCCAACAAGCAGTACCTTTAGTGCAATCTCAGCCTGAATTAGCACCTATGGCTATTGAAATGCTGAAGTTTGGTGTAACAGCCTTTAAAGCAGGTAAGCAATTAGAAGGAATTATTGACGAAACTGCTGATAAATTGCGCCAACAAGCAAAACAAGCAGAAGGTCAACCTAAACCACCTTCACCTGAACAGCAAAAAATGCAGATGACTATGCAAATTGAGCAAGCTAAGATGCAAGCTGACCAACAGAAAATGCAAGCCCAAGCACAACTTGAGCAAGCTAAGTTACAAGGTCAAATGCAGCTTGAAAAGGCTAAACAAGAATACCAGGCACAAGAAAACCAACTTAAATTCCAACTTGAAGAGCAACGCAATCAGATGGACAGAGAGATGGAGATGAAAGTAGCCCAAATGAAAATGATGACTGAGCGAAACACTCAAGTATTGTTAGCTCATATTAACAATGGTGCAAAAATTGAAGTAGCTCGCATTGGCTCAGATGAGTCTGATGGTGCAATGGCCTACATGACAGAGCAAGACATGGCTAAGTCTATGGAGTCCCCAATGCAACCTATTGCTGACGCTATTGGTAGCGGAAATATGCAAATGGCACAAGCTATTAGTGCTTTAGTAGATACAATTAATGCCCAACATAACCGCCCTAAAACTGTGGTTAGAGGTCAAGACGGTAAGATAATCGGAGTCCAATAACATGGCTATTGTCGTAACGCATACTAAGGTTTCAACAATACCTGATGGGGATGACACATCCCTAATTCGCCCAAGTGATTGGAATAATACCCATACATTAGTGGGATTAGGTACTGCTGCTGAATTAAACGCTGGTGTAGCTAATGGTGTAGCAACGCTAGATGGCACAGGAAAAGTGCCTGTAAGCGAATTACCTGCCGCAGTATTAGGAGCACTTAGCTACCAAGGAACATGGAATGCCACTACAAATACCCCTACTCTTACTTCGTCTGTTGGCACTAAGGGTTACTACTATGTTGTGTCTGTTGCTGGTAGCACTAATCTTAACGGGATTACAGATTGGCAAGTGGGTGACTGGGCTGTTTACAACGGTAGTGTCTGGCAAAAAATAGACAATACTGATGCCGTAACTAGCGTAAACGGACAAACAGGCACAGTAGTTTTAACTACTACTGATGTAGCTGAAGGTACAAACCTTTACTATACGGATGCTAGAGCTAGGGCTTCTAATAGTGCTGGTACTGGCATTAGTTATGACAATTCCACAGGCGTTATAACCAACTCTGCGCCTGACCAAACAGTTAGTATTGCTAGTGGTACAGGCATTTCTGCTACTGGCACTTATCCAGCATTTACAGTAACCAATACTGCGCCTGACCAAACCGTAGCGATTGCTAGTGGCACGGGAATAAGCGTTACAGGCACTTACCCTAACTTTACCGTTGCTAATACTGCCCCGTCTTTAGGTGGTGATGTAGTTGGCCCAGCTTCCGCTACTGACAATGCTATTGCTAGGTTTGACACAACCACAGGCAAATTAATACAAAACAGCGTAGTAACAGTAAGCGATACAGGTGCAATTACAGGAGTTATTCAAGAAAACTTTACGCCAGTTACAGCACCTACTTATTTAGAAGGCAAAGTTTTTTACGACACAGATGCTAAAACACTAGCTTATTACAACGATAACAATCAAATGACTGTAAATATCGGTCAAGAAAGCATTGTCAGAGTACGCAATCAAACTGGTTCAACTATTGCTGATGGCACAGTAGTTTATGTAAATGGAGCAACAGGCAATACTCCTACGATTGCTAAAGCAATAGCAACTAGCTTTGCTACTTCTGACATTATTGGTGTTACTACTACAAGTATTGCAAACAATGGCTTTGGTTATGTAACCATTAATGGATTGGTTAATGGGCTAGACACATCGGCTTTTAATGAAGGTGATGCTGTATTTTTATCGGCTACAACCGCTGGAACATATACAGTTACAGAGCCTACAAGACCTAATTATTCAATTCAAGTAGGCGTAATTCTCAGGGCAAACTCTAGTGTTGGCACATTGTTAGTTTCAGTCCAAATTGTTTCTACTGAAACTCAACATATTATCGGCACATTAGCAGTAGACCAAGGTGGTACAAGTCAAACTAGCTATACCAACGGTCAGTTATTAATTGGCAACACTACAGGCAATACGCTTACAAAATCCACTTTAACTGCTGGTACTGGAGTATCTATAACCAATGGTTCAGGTTCTATTACTATTACCAATACTTTGCCATCATTAGGTGGTACGGTAACTAGCGTAAGCGGTACAGGAACAGTCTCAGGAATTAGCCTTAGCGGAACAGTCACTTCTAGCGGTAGTTTGACACTAGGGGGTTCATTAGACTTATCTAGTCCTCCTGCTATTGGTGGTACAACGCCTAATTTAATTACTGGTACAACCATTACAGCTACTACTTATGTAGGGGTGTCTGGCGGTACATTCTAATGTTTCAAACTGCTTTTCAAGTCAATGCGTTTCAAAATAACGCATTTCAAATTGTCATTATTCCTGTTACACCTACAAAAACTGGTGGGGATGACGCACCTTACACAAGAGAAGAATTAAAGCGTCTTAAGGGTATTCAGAAGAAACTGCGCCAGGCAGAAGAAAAGCGTATTGCAGCACTTAAAGCTGACCAAGAATTACGCAAGCAAACCATTGCAGATTTAGTTGACCCTAAACCTGTTGCAAATAAGAAACAAAACAAAGTACAATCCAATCAAGAAGTTAGCGTTGATACACCGTCAAACCTAGCAAATATTGACCGATACATCGCTAATCTTGTAGCGCAACAAAAAGACTTGCAAAACGCTGTATTAATAAGAGCCGCAAAACTCCGCTTAGAGCAAGAGTTAGCAATTTTAGAAGTTAAGCGCCAAGCAGAATTAGACGATGAAGAAGCACTATTAGCGTTAATTTTATAAAGGGTAGTAAAAACTGATGACTCCTTATCAGCAATACAAAAAAGGCATAAATTTACTTCACTTAGGACATTTTCAAGCAGGTTTTAGACTGTATGAGTATAGGTGGCATCCTAAAGTTATAGAAGCTACTGGCGAAAACTTTGAAAAATGGTCAAATGCCCCCAAATGGGATGGTGAAAGACTTTTTGGCAAGCACATTGTTGTGCAAATGGAGCAAGGGTTTGGCGATGTTATTCAATTTGCCAGATTTTTGCCAATGCTTAAAGCATGGGGTGCTAAAACCCTGTCTGTACTATGCCATGAGTCCATGATGCAACTATTAGGGACAATGGATTGCATAGATTACATTTCCTGCTCAAAGACTGATGGCCCACCAACGCAAGCAGATTACTGGATTGGCTCTATGTCACTTCCTCATTTTGCTACCTATGCGCCCCCATTTGTAAAACAGTCATTTCCTATTACTGCCAAGCATATTGTTGGCTCAGAAGGCTATTTTGAAGCTATTGCAAGCAATATAGAGCGCAAAGTAGGTATTAATTGGCATGCTTCTACAGGCCCATTGCACTATGTTAAGTCTTTGCCTATAGACGAATTGCGAGAAATGCTTGGCGATAATATGTATTCGCTTCATGTCAAAGAAAGCGATGCGTTTGACACTCTTCCTAATGATGGTTGGCAAAGAAACTTCTACAAGACTGCTTGCCACATGAAAGCCATGAAAGCCGTCATTGCACCCGATACCGCTACTGCTCACCTTGCTGGTGCATTAGGGGTTAAATGTTTTATGTTGCTACCTGAAGATGATTATATTTGTTGGCGGTGGCGGCATGGTACTTGGTATGACTCTGTTGTACCGCTTCGTAAAAATGAATGGCATAAATTGCCTAGTCTTTTGGAGAAACTATGATTTGCCCTAATTGCGGTTACTCAGGAAGTAACCATGTTGCAAAAAAACAACAGTCTGATAAAGAGTTTTACCTTGAGTTTTGGGGGTTTACCCTAGGTACACCTGAAGCTGAAGAAGCCTGGAAACAAAAGCAAGAAATGGTAGCTAGAGAAGCCCCAGCAGTAATGTCTGACATACCAGGCCATATTTCTATGGCTGATGGCACATGGATAGACAGTCGGTCTAAGCACAGAGAAAACCTAAAACGCAACGGTTGTGTTGAATTAGGCAACGATGTGCCTTTGCAGCAAAAAGCGCCAGAAATGAGCAAAAAGTCACAAGAAGCAAGAAAGCGCCAGATTGCAGAATTGGCATACGCAAAACTTAACTACCGATAGGGAAATCATGGAAGAGCAATTAGACCGCAGAGATTTATTAGAAGCTGCATTAGACGCAGCAGAGGATGGCACACTTGAAACACCCATCGAAAAAGACATTGAAATGGCTGATGAGGACAACATTTCCAAGGAGTCCGCTAAAGAGGAAGTTAGCTCACATGACAACGAAGAAACTTCCCAAGATGCTGATTCTATTGAATTTGCGAATAAGGATGAGGCGCAGGAGGAAGAAGCCAAACCTGTAAGCAGACCTTCTACTTGGAAAAAAGAATATGTCCAAATTTGGGACAAAATGGAAGCTGGTGAGCAAATTAGCAAAGAAGACTTTACTAAGTTTGCTGAATACGCTAATCAGCGTGAGTCTGAATATAAGAAAGGCGTAAGCACTTATAAAGCTGAAGCTGACAGAGCTAAGTCTTATGAAAACGCTATTGCCCCTTTTGCAGACAATTTGCAACGCAGAGGTATACAGCCAACTCAATATATTGAAAACTTAGTCCGTGCAGAGCAGATTTTGTCTAACGCACCTTATGAGCAAAAAGTCCAAGTATTTCAGAAACTTGCGGCAGATTATGGTATACAATTAAATGGAAATGGACAAGCAACACAGCTTGACCCATATACGCAACAACTGATGAACCAGTTAAATATGGTTAATCAAGAAGTTTCAAGCATTAAAGGTCGATTTGCCGAAGAGGAAAATCAACGCTTAATGGGTGAAATTGAAAGAGTAAGAAGTGATGTGGAGAAATACCCTCACTTTGATGTGGTAAGGGAAGAAATGGCTCAATTACTTGAGCTAGGGAAAGCCCAAGACCTAGAAACAGCTTACAAGAAAGCTGTGCGTATGAATGATGATGTATGGGCATTAGAGCAAGATAGACTCTTGAAAGATGCCAAACAGTCAGCAATCAAAGCACAACAAGTACAGAAAGCGAAGGCTGCTGCGGTTAGTCCTAAGTCCACTACTCCTAGTGGAAAAGTGAGTAATCCAGAAGATAAAAAGGATAGACGGTCTTTAATTGCTGACCAATTAGGTGAAGCAATGAGCCGTCTGGTTTAACTAGCCAATTTTGGCACATTTTTTTAAGGATATATCATGGCATTCGCTAACTCAGCTATTACCGATATTATCGCCACAACTATTCAAAGTCGTAGCGGTGAATTGGCAGACAACTTAACACAAAACAACGCTATTCTTCAGCGCCTACAACAGAAGGGCAATGTACGCCCATTCTCAGGCGGTAATGTGATTTTGGAAGAAATCATGTATGACGATTCAGCAACCAACAACGCTAACTCTTATAGCGGATATGAAGTATTAAATATTGCTCCAGATAGCCCTATTTCTGCTGCTCAGTTCAAAATTGCTCAGTACGCTGACGCAGTTACTATGTCTGGCTTAGAAATGTTGCAAAACAGCTCCAAAGAGGCAATCATCGACTTGTTAGATGGTCGTATGCAAGTTTCTGAAGTTCGCTTGTTAAACCGCATTTCTGGTGACTTGTACGGTAACGGTACTGGTAACGGTGGTAAGAACCTTGACGGTCTAGGCGCTGCTGTTGCAGTTTCACCTACAACTGGCACTTACGGTGGTATTAACCGTGCAGTTTGGACTTTCTGGCAGAACCAAATCACTACTGGCGCTACTGCTAACACTATTTTGGCTAAAATGACTGAAGCTGCTATTAAACAGATTCGTGGCACAGACAAAGCTGACTTAATTGTTGCTGGTAACACAATGTACCAATACTATGTAGGCGCATTGCAGTCTATTCAGCGTATTGCTGCTGAAGAGTCTGGCGCTGCTGGTTTCGCTTCCCTCAAATTCTACGGTGGCGGTACTTCTGCCGATGTAGTATTGGGTGGTGGTTATGGCTCACAAGAGACAGCTACTTACATGTATATGCTTAACACCAACTACATTTTCTTACGCCCACACAAAGAGCGTAACTTTGTACCTATCGGTGGCGAGCGTCAGTCAATTAACCAAGACGCAATCGTGAAGTTATACGGTTGGGCTGGTAACTTGACTACATCTAACAGCTTCCTACAAGGCTTGTTGACAACCTAATAGTTGGGGGAAACCCCTTCTATTTTGTCTAATTAATTAATAAAGGAAATAATCATGTCATACTCAACACTTCCCATCGCTGGTATTAACCTAGATGTAACCCAAACTGCGGCAGATGTCGCACTTTACGGTGAGCCAGTAGATTTTGGCCCACTTGGTACACAAACTTTCGCTTCTGACGGTTTGCGTTATGTTTGGGCAGTAGCAGCAGCTACTATTGCTCCAAGCACTACTGTTTGCAACATCAACACAACAGCATTTACTGTTGCCGCTACTGGTGGAGCTTATATCTCCCCAGCAGTTTCAATGGTTTCTGGTGATTATGGTTGGTTCGGTAAGGCTTCAGTCTAAAAATTGAAGATGTAGTAAAAACGGGGACTCTCTCACAAGGGGAGTCCCTTTTTCTTTTTATAAACCCCAAACCACTTTGGAGAATTAAAAATGGCATTAGAAAGCGATATTCAAGGCGCAGATTCACGATTAGCAGTCCAATTCTATAAAAAAAGTATGAAGCAAGAAGACGCTTCAAACGAGGCAGGTAGGCCAATTTTTAAAGAATTCGATTTTGTACGCATTATGATTCCTGGCGATAATTTGACAGAAATTGACACTTACGCACAAGAGTCCCATAAACAGCGTTTTCCTCGCCAATGGGCGCATTACCAAAACCAAGTAGCAGGGCATGAAGATGTTGTTGGCACACCTTTAGACCAATGGCCTCAAGTTACCCGTAGTCAAGCTGAAGAATTGCGTGGGCTTAAATTCTACACAGTAGAGTCTATTGCTGACTGCTCTGACCAACAACTTCAGAGAATTGGCATGGTAGCTGGTATGTCGCCCCATAATTTCCGCTTAAAAGCCAAGGCTTTCTTGAATTTAGCTAACGATTCTGCTGAAGTAGCACAAAGAGAGTCTGAATTGCAAGCACTTCGTGAAGAAAATGCTAAAATTAAGGCTGAAACAGAGGCGAAGCTGGCTGCTATGCAAGAGCAAGTGTCAGCGCTACTTGCGACTGTTGCGAAACCAAAAACACGCAAACCGAAAGTAGTAGAGGCCTAATATGTCCCAAACGATGCTTCAAATGGTGCAACAGACCGCAGCCGAGTTAAACTTGGCTGTACCATCTTTTGTAGTCGGTAACACTTCTCAGGATGTGCAACAGATTTTAGCCCTGATGAATGGTTCAGGCTATGACTTGCTGAAAGAATATGATTGGCAAGCACTCCAGGTGCAGTATCGTTTCTACACACAATCTTTAACCGCCAATGCCACAACTGTTAATGGGTCTGCTTCCATTACTTTTGAGGCAGGCACAGATTTAAGCAATGTTACAAGCCAATGGCAGTTATCAGGCTATAACATTCCGCAAGACACTTATGTTGTAAGTGCAAATAACACTACAAAAGTAGTAGTAATGAGCCAGTACGCTACAGGCTCTGGCTTAGAGTCAGTAGTTTGTGCTCAAACTGCTTATGACTTACCTGCTGACTTTGAAACTATTACCAATAGGACTCAATGGGACAAGTCCAAACATTGGGAAATGTTGGGTGCTGAAGACGCACAGCAATGGCAATGGCTAAAGTCTGGTTATATTTCTACAGGCCCTAGAGTACGCTGGAGAATACTAGACAACCAATTCCAAATATGGCCTATTATGAATACCCAAGAGTATTTAGGCTGGGAATACAGGTCAAAAGGTTGGGTAAGAGGCGCAGATGGCGCAATTAAGAATAGCTTTACTGCTGACTCAGACACTACTGTTTTAGATGACAGAATTATTGTTTTAAGCACAAAAATGAAGTATTGGGGCATTAAAGGCTTTGACACTACAGTCGTTTCTCAAGATTATCAGCGTTATTTGACTATTGCTAAAGCTAACGACAAGGGTGCGCCTAATTTGTCATTTGCACCACAAGCAAGCAGAGTGCTTATTGGTTACGCTAACATCCCTGACACAGGCTATGGCTCATAATGCTATTACAAAGAGCCAAACAAAACACAGCTAAAACGGCTTCTGTGCCAGCACCTATTGGTGGTTGGAACGCTAGAGACTCGCTTGCAAACATGAGTCCTACTGACGCAGTACAGTTAGTTAACTGGTATCCCACGCCTACTGATGTGACTATGCGTAAGGGTTACACAGTTTCGTCTATATTAACTACTTCTTCTGGCGTACAAACAATTAGCAGTATTACTTTTGTAGGCACAACAGCTACTTTAACAACAGCTACAGCACATGGCTTAACAACAGGTGCTTATGTGTCAATTAGTGGCACAACACCTGCTGCATATAGCGGTGTATTTAAAATTACAGTAACTAGCACTACAACATTTACTTATGTAACAGTAACTATTCCAAGTGGTAATGCCACAGTAGTAGGTACATACTTAAATCAAGCTACAACCCCTATTAACACTTTGATGAATTACACCGAAGTGGGTACATATAAGTTATTTGGGGCAGCAGGTACAAACATTTGGGAAACTAAAGCTAACCCTGCTACTGTTGCGTTTACTGGTATTTCTAGCGATAAATTTCAGTCAGTTAACCTTACTAATACCGCAGGTAAGTTTTTAGTAGCTTGTAATGGTGTTGACCCTGTAACCATTTATGACGGCACACGCTGGTTTTATGTAGCTACAACTACAACTGCTCAAACAATTAGCACTATTACTAGAGGTGGTGCAAGTAACTTAACAGCTACTCTTACAACGGCTGCTCCGCATGGTTTAGTTACTAATAATCGTGTCACAATTTCTGGTGCTACAGAGTCTAATTACAATGGTACTTATGTCATTACAGTAACTGGAGCAAGTAGCTTTACTTACACAATGGCTACTGCCCCAGCCGCCAATGCTACAGTAGTAGGAATTTACACAACAATAGGCATTACTGGCGTAAACAGTAACAAATTTGTTAATGTCAATTTGTTTAAAAACCGCTTATATTTCACAGAAGAAGACAGTTTAACTTGTTGGTATTTAGACCCTGACGCTATTGGTGGTGTTGCTTCACCCCTTTATTTTGGCGGAATAGCTCGTAATTCAGGCTATTTGCAAGCAATGGGTACTTGGACGCTAGACGCAGGTCAAGGTGCTGATGACTACGCAGTATTTGTCACCTCTATGGGCGAAGCTATTGTTTATAACGGTACTGACCCTGACAATGCTGACACATGGGCATTAAAAGGTGTATGGCAATTAGGTCAAACCTTTAGCCGTAGATGCTTCTTTAAATTTGCTGGCGATTTATTGCTACTAACGCAAGACGGGTTAGTACCTTTAGCTTCTGCACTTCAGTCTAGCCGATTAGACCCTAGAGTTAACCTTACAGATAAGATTTACTTTGCAGTTTCACAAGCTGCAACTCTTTATTTTGCACAATTTGGCTGGCAAATTAACTATTTTGCTTCTGAAAATATGCTGATATTAAATATTCCTATTCCTAATGGCATAGAGCAATATGTAATGCACACAATTACTAAGTCATGGGCTAGATTTACAGGTATTCAAGGTTATTGCTGGGAAGTGTCAGGCGATGCCGATATGCACTTTGGTAGCAATGGTTTTGTAGGTATTTTTTACGATAATTTGTCTGATGACGAAGCCAATATTACTGCAACTGCACAACAAGCATATAGCTATTTTGATTCACCAGGGCAGTTAAAGCGATTTACTATGGTAAGACCAATACTACAGTCAACAGGTGGCGTACCAAGCGTTTTATGCGGTATTAGCGTAGATTTTGACACTCAATCTCAATTAGGCGCAGTTTCATTTAACCCTAGTATTCAGTCTGATGGTATTTGGGACACAGCCAAATGGGATGGAAATGTATGGTCTGGTGGCTTAATTACTACAAAGATTTGGCAAGGTGTTACAGGAATAGGCTATACAGGCTCTGTAAACTTAAATGCTGCAAGTCGTAATATTGAGTTGCATTGGGCTTCTACCGATTATGTAATGGAGGCTGGAGGTGTTGTTTGATATTGCTTAATCAGCAAAGTATTAAAGATTGGGCTATTAAACATAAAATGCCTACTCCAAATGACGCACATTATTTGGGACAAGCATTAAATGGACAGATTAAAGCAGTAGTAGTTTATTGTGGTTTTTACGGCAAATCTTGCATGATTCATGTAGGGTCAGAAGGGCAGCATTGGGCAACTAAAGACTTTGTTAAAAAAGTGTTTGATTACCCGTTTAACACCTTGAAATTAAAGGTTATAATTGGCACAGTCGCAGGGAGTAATAAAAAAGCCCTAAGACTAAACCGACACCTTGGTTTCAAAGATGTTGCCACTATTCCTGACGCACATGAAGATGGAGATTTGGTCATTTTAGAAATGCGCCCAGAATATTGTAAATGGGCATAAGGAGAAGGTAATGGGAGCAGGTTCATCATTTGCAACTGGAGCAGCTACAGGTACTGGGCAAGCAAACCCTTATGCTGGCTCATCTGACCAGTATATACAAGCTGCTAACGCTACTACTTTAGGTAATTTAGCTGGTGCACAACAAGCTACTGCTGCTAACCGTATTAACCAAAATACCCCTTATGCAAACTTAAGTTACACAAGAGGCGTAGATGCCAATGGTAACCCTACATGGACTGCTAACCAGTCTTTAGCACAGCCATTACAACAATCTTTGGGCAATATTCAAGGTCAATTAGCACAAAGTACTGCTAGTCCTTTTGATGTTAGCCAATACCAAGGTCAAACAAGCCAAGGCTTTACAGGCATGGAAGGTTGGGACAAAGCTACAGGTCTTATTAACCAACGCCTTCAGCCACAAATTGAGCAAAGCCAAGAGCGTTTACAAGCCCAATTAGCTAACCAAGGTATTGCACCTGGCACAGAGGCTTATAACAGAGCTATGATGCAACAAAGCCAAAAGACAAATGACTTGTTAACACAAGCACAATTAGCTGGCTCACAAGTACAAAACCAAATGCAAGGTCAAAGCCTACAGCAGCAACAAGCTAATAACGCTGCATTGCAACAAAACTATTTACAAGCATTGGCACAAAAGAATTTGCCATTAAATCAACTTGGCGCTTTTCAACAAGCAACTCAGCCAGGTTATGTAAACCCATATAGTCAAGCTGCTGTTGCTGGCCCTGACTATTTAGGTGCTACTGCTACTTCTAATGCTGCTGCTATTGCACAACAAAACGCTAATCTTGCTAGACAAAATGCTACTACACAGGGTCTATATGGACTAGGTGGTGCTGCACTACTAGGTAGCGGTGGTCTAGGCAAACTAGGTACAAGTGGTGTTGGTGGCTCAGGATTATTAGGCCTTGGAAACTCTATTTACCAAGGTTTGTTTGGCGATAACGGTATGAGTTTGCTTAACAATGCAACTAGCGCCCAAGATTACATGAATACTATTGGTGCTTATGGTAGTGGATTAGGTGACCAAGCTATGTCTAGTAGTGAGTATTTGCAAAACCTTTATGGTGACCTTGGAATATTCTAATAATTATGGCTATTAAACAAACCGTTGCTTATGAGCCCTATACTGGATATACCGCCTATGAGGGTGGTGATTACCCTGGAGCAGGTTACACATTTAATGAAGAAATGGGTACATTTGTTAAGCCTACGCCTAACCCTAACACCCCATCTCAATTTTCTTTAGAAGATATTAAGAATAGGTCTGGCTATGCTTTTGACCCAAACCAAGACAAACTTGTTACAGATAGTGCGGATGCTTCATTAGACCCAAGTACTTACTACAATCAATTAGCAAAAGATTTATCTGAAGCTAGTTATGGACAAACATCAATACATGGTAATGCTTCTCAATATCTTGATTTAATTGAAGGTCTTAAAGAAATAGACCCAAAAGCATATTACACAGCTAAAATTGATACGCTAAGTAGAGATGTTGGACACCAATATCAATCTAATCAAGGTGCTCGTGGTGATGTTGTTAAACAACAATTACAAGACCTGATACCTGAAGCACAAAAAGCTGGTTTAACACCTCAAGAAATTAACTCTCTTTATGGAAGTGGATATTCTGCTGGAGCACAAGGCTTTTCACAAATCCTTTCTAATATGCAAGAGCAAGGTGGTAATTTAAAACCTTTAGTAGAAGGTCTTAAATTTGTTGGGCCAGGCGCATTGGGTATGTATGGTATTGACCAGGCTTTAATTGCTGGTTTAGGAGCTGCTTATGGTGCTGGCACAGGAATGGCTACTTATGGTATTGGTAGTGGCCTTGGAACTGCTGCGGAATTAAGTGGTGCATTAGCTTCAGGTGCTGGGGCTGCTGGTGGTTTAGGTGGTGCTGGTGCTTTATCTACTGCTGAATTGCTTGGCTCTACAGGTTTTACACCTACTGCTGGAAACGCATTTGTTATTGACCCTACTGCTACTTACACAATTGCAGGGTTAGGCGCAGAGGGATTGCCAGCTGGGTCAGCCTATGAAAACTTTATTCAAGAGTTGGCAAATACGCCAATGGATTCGCCAATATTTAATCCAGCTGCTGAAGCCGCTAATAGCACATCTTTAAAAGACATTTTATCTAATGTAAACAGAGTTAGAAGTGGTGCAAACACACTTGCAAACTTAGTTAGAAGCCCATCGGGTGCAACTGGTGGCACAACTGGTGGTTTAACTGGTGGCACAACTGGTGGTACAGGGGTTAACACACAACAGTTAGCTTCATTACTATCATTACCTACGCAAGTTGCCCCAGGCGGTATATATAGAATGAACCAAAACCCATTTACATTTGGCACACAAGGTCAAACTCCAGTTTCACAAGGTACATATGATGTTTCGGGTACAAACCCAATGGCAAACGCATTAAGGAAAGCATAATGGCACTCACCGCAGAAGAACAAGCATTAGACTTTAATCCTGAATTACAGGATGTAGGCCGCCAACGCAAATTAGCTGAATTGTTAATGGCTCAAGGTATGCAACAGCCACAAGGTCAAATGATTAGTGGTCGTTATGTTGCGCCTAGCTTTACTCAGCAATTAAACCCTCTTGCTAACATACTTGCAGGGCAAGCTATTGGTGAAAGAGCAGACATTAAACAACAAGATTTAGCTACTGCGTTGCGTGGCAGACAACAAAAAGTTATGCAAGCATACGCACAAGCAAAAACACCTCAAGAAAGGTTTGCTATTGGCACAAGTGAATATGCTCCTAAAGCGTTGCAAGCTGCATCTTATAAAATGTTAGAACCGCAAAAAGTTGGCGAAGGTGAAACTATTAGCCAAATGAATATGGGTACTGGAGCTTATGAGCCAATGCTACAAGGTGGCATAAAAGTAGACCCAGAAACTCGTAGAGCAATGCAATTTTTAAGAATTACTAAACCAATAGACCAACTTACTGACCAAGAATTACAAGCAGTAGAAAGAAAAGCTATTGAATTTAAAAAGGCTGGAGCTTCTAATGTAAGTCTTAATATTCCTACTGAAGGCGAAAGAAAAGCTGGGTTTATGGCTAACATTTTGGATAAGAATATTTTGCAAATGCAAAAAGCTTTAGATATTGACCCAACCGCAGTTAAACCAAATGTACCCGCAAGCGTTGTTTCTGCAATAGCAGGGCCAAATTTATTGTCTCGCTCTATTACCCCTGCTCAACGCCAAATTATTGAAGATTCTCAGTTGGATGTTTTAGATGCTGCTTTGACATTGCGTACTGGTGCAGCATACACCAAGGAACAATTAGTAGGTATGCGTGATACTTATTTCCCTAGATTAGGTGACTCAACTTCTGCGGTTAATGCCAAGAAACAACGCTTAGAAACATTACTTGATGGTGCTTATATTGCTTCAGGCAGGGCTACTCCACCAAGAGTTTCTGAACCTTATTCACCAACGCCTACAAAACCAAGTGCAAATACTTCTAATATGAAATTGCCACCTGGCGTTACGCCACAACTTTGGAATGTAATGACACCTGAAGAAAAGGCTGCTTTCAAATGACTCCAGAACAAGCTATAGCTTTAGCAAGCGCTAGATTAAGACTTTCACAACAAGGTAAAATTCCAGCCTCGTCAGGACAATTTGGCGAAACAGGTGGTGGCGCAGCATTAGGCAGACCTATTAATCGTGGCCAATTAAATGTCCAAGCACAACCTCGCCCTTTAGAGTCAGCTATGGCAGGTCTTACCAAGTCTATGATAGATATTCCTGTAGGAGCTGCACAATTAGCTACAGGTGGCAATTTAGGCACTAGCGAATTAGCCCAAAGATTAAGTCAACAGGCAGAGCCATACCAACAAGAAAACCCTATTTCTTATGGTGCAGGTCGTGTTGCTGGTGTTGTAGCCCCTGCTATGGGTGCTTCTAATATTATTGGGCAAATTCCTTCTTTTGCCAAAGCCCCTATGCTTGCTCAAAACATAGGTATGGGTACAGCTTTAGGTGCTATGACTCCTGAAGAAACAGGTAAAACAGGCACAGATTTATACACAGAACAAGCTAAACAAGCTGGTATTGGCGGTGCTTTAGGTGCTGCTTTAACCCCATTGCAAAGATTAGCAGGTGTATTGCGTGGCCCAGAGCAAACCCCTCAAATGGCTGGAGCAGTACAAAAAGCTAGAGAGGCTGGGTTTGTCATTCCGCCTACACAAGCTAGAGGTTCAATTATTAATCGTGCCTTAGAAGGTACTGCTGGCAAAATTTCTACTGCTCAAAACGCTAGCGCTAGAAACCAAGAAGTAACTAATAAGTTAGTTGCAAAGTCTTTAGGGCTACCTGAAAATGAAATGCTTACACCTGAAGGTTTAAACAATATTCGTACTATAGCTGGCAAAGCATACGAAAACATTGAAAACATTGGCACAATTAAGCCTAGCAAAGAATACATGGAAGGTTTAAACCAGATAGCTAGTAAGCCATTAAAGGCTCAAGCTGGCTTTCCTAATGCTAAACCTAGTCCTATTATTGATTTAGCTGATTCATTGAAATCTGATGCTTTTGATGGTTCTGCTGCTATTGCTAAAATTATTGATTTAAGAGACGCCGCTAATACTGCTTATGCTTCTAACCAAAAACTATTAGGCAATGCCAATAAAAAGGCTGCAAACTTATTAGAAGATGAAATTGAGCGCCATTTAAAAACTACAGGTCAATCACAATTACTTGATGAATTTAGAAATGGTCGTCAATTAATTGCCAAAACATACACAGTAGAAAAGGCTTTAAACCCTGTTTCAGGCAATGTGGACGCTAAAGCCTTAGCTAGAGAATTGAAAAAAGGCAAACCATTAACTGAAGAATTAAGAACGGCTGCTGAGTTTGCTACCCAATTCCCTAAAGCTAGCCAAACTATAGAGTCAATGGGAAGTTTGCCTCAAACTAGTCCATTAGATATAGCTACGGCTGGTATTGCTTCTGCTTTTACTAGCCCTGCTGCATTGGCAAGTTTAGGGGTAAGGCCAGGCGCTAGGGCAGCAGCATTGTCAAGCCCTATACAAAATCGCCTAGTACAAGGTCAAATAACACCTGAGCAGTCTGCATTAGCTAGAATGTTAATGTTGCAAGGTGGAATTCCAGCAACAAATAAGCTAATTCAAGGAGCAGAAAATGAGTAGAAACGGAAGCGGTACATACAGCCTCCCAGCAGGTAACCCAGTAGTAACAGGGACTACTATTACAAGTAGTTGGGCTAATTCAACTATGCAAAACATTGCTGATGCCCTTACTCAGTCAGTAGCCTCAGATGGTCAAACTCCTATGTCAGGCGCATTGAATATGGCAACAAACAACATTAATAATGTTGGTACACTAACAGCCTTAACAGGCATTTTTGGCGGGACATACTAATCATGGCAGCTACTGGATTTACACCCATTTCGACTTACTATACGACTACTGCAAGCGCAGTACCTACGGCTGGCAATCTTGTTAATGGCGAATTAGCCCTTAACATTAATACAGCCGATGGGAAGCTTTTCTACAAAGATTCTGCTGGAGTAGTACAAGTCTTAGCTACTAGAGCTAGTGCTTCAGGCTCTTTTACTAACTTATCCTACACAGGCACTCTTACAGGCGGAACAGGAGTAGTTAATTTAGGCTCTGGACAGTTCTATAAAGATGCTAGTGGGAATATTGGAGTGGGTACTGCTAGTCCTGCTACAAAGTTACAGGTTCAAGACGGTGCTATTACTGCAGGTGCTGGCGGGTTTGTTCTTTATGGAAAGAATAGCTCAAGTTTCCCTTCGTCTGGTAGCGGTTATTTTGCTTTAGCCACAAATAATGTGGATGGAACAAGCGGTGGAATGTCAGTTTTGTGTAGTAGTGCTGGAACTTTAACAGAGCGTATGCGTATTAGTAGCGCAGGAAATGTAGGAGTTGGCACAAGCAACCCTTTAACTAAATTTGTTATTTCTGATGGAAGTAATAGAAATATTGAATTTGGCTATACATCAGGAGCTGCTGCAAATTATTTTGAAAGCATAGATAGAACAGGTGCTGGTTCAGCTTTAGATTTTCTTTATTCTGCTGCTGCACATAGGTTTTATACTGGCGGTGCAGAGCGTATGCGTATTGACTCTAGTGGTCGATTATTGGTGGGTTTATCTTCTTCTATTGGTTCTGTTGTTGCAAAACTTCAAGTAAGTAATGGAGGTACTGGTATAGCTATTGGTTCTTGGGATGGTCCTGCAATAGGAAATTATGTTTCAGGCGATTCTTCAGGAACGCTTCAATTTACTTTTGGTCGTGATAATGTAACTACTGGCGATTTTGTGTTTGCTTACAATGGAGCATTGAGAGCAAGTATTTCTGCTGCTACTGGTGTGTATACACCACTTTCTGATATTAGAGTAAAGAAAAATATTGAACCCTTGCAATACGGACTTAATGAAATTCTTAAACTAAAACCTGTTATTTATAACATGGTTGCAGAAAATGACGATGACAAAAAACACATTGGCTTAATTGCCCAAGAAGTTAAATCTGTAATAGATGAAGCGGTTTCAGATTTAAAGGATGAAAAAACACAAATGTATGGATTGGCAACTTCAGAATTAGTACCAGTATTAATTAAAGCAATTCAAGAACTTAAAGCTGAAATTGATTTATTAAAAGGAAAATAAAATGTTTACATGGAATGTAGTACAAATGGACAGACTTACTGATGGGGGTTTTGTCATAAATGTTCACTACACAGTTAACGCTGTAGATGGTGACTATACAGCCTCTACTTATGGAACTGTAGGCTATACAGAGACTAACAAGTCTTATATTCCTTACGCTAGTTTGACTAAAGAAGAAGTCATTGGTTGGGTACAAGAATCACTAGGTAAAGACACAATAGAAGCTAGTCTGACTGCACAAATTGAAGCATTGAAAAATCCTGTACAAGAAACAGGATTACCTTGGGTTACTGCGTAAAATCCTGCGCTTTCAGGATTAATTAAGGAGAATGACATGGCTGAGAAAAAAACAACGCCTGTGACAATCGATGATGTAGAGTATGTATTTGAAGACATGAAACCTGACCAACAAGCTATGGTTAATCACATTGCTGACTTAGACCGCAAAATTGGCTCTACTCAGTTTAACCTTGAGCAGTTATCAGTAGGCAAACAGGCTTTTATAGATATGTTAAAGAAGTCTTTAACGGAGGCAGTATGAATTTCACATTCACATGGATATTAGACAAATTTGGGTTTCAACCTAAAATTGAAACATTTGACTTTCCCGTAGAAAAGCCTAAAACAGTAGCTAAAAAGACTGTTAAAAAAGCCACTACCCGTAAAACACCTATTAAAAAGTGATTATGGAAATCGACCCTGTAAAATTTGGCGTTACTTGGCAAAAAGTAGAAGCTATGGAGCATGAAGTAGCTGAATTGCGTAAAGATGTTAAAGCACTACTTGAGTTAGCTAATAAGGGTCGTGGTGGCTTTTGGGCTGGCATGGCAATCGTGTCAGCCTTTTCTACTTTTGTAGGTTTTGTAGCACATTACATATCAGACAAATAATGTTTCCATTAGACACAATCCTAAACATTGGCTCAAAAATACTAGACAAAGTATTTCCTGACCCTGCACAAGCAGAGCAAGCAAAACTTAAGCTATTAGAAATGCAACAGAATGGTGAATTAGCTCAAATTGCAGCAGACACCGCAGAGCAACAACAGCTTACAGAGCGTTTAAAAGCTGACATGCTATCTGACTCTTGGTTGTCTAAAAACATTCGCCCTATGACCCTTATATTCATTCTAATGGGGTATTTTACATTTGCCATGATGTCTGCTTTTGACTTAGACACTAATAAAGCCTATGTTGAATTGCTTGGGCAATGGGGTATGTTAATTATGTCGTTTTACTTTGGCGGTAGAACCCTAGAAAAAATTATGGACATGAAGACTAAAAATGGAAAAGAATAACTTAGCCTCATGGGTAACTATGGCTGTTACTGTAACGCTTTGCGTAGTAGTAGTAGGCATGGTTGGCGCAATGTTAGTAGGCCTTTTTGACAGAGAAATTAGCAACGACAAAATATTTGAAGCTATTACACCTGCATTTCAAACTATTATTGGTGGGTTTATTGGGCTAATTACAGGAATTAAGCTAGGTCAAAGTGATGAGTAATTTTGAAGAATGTTTAGACTTAGTATTAAAGTCTGAAGGTGGTTGGGTAAATCATCCTAGCGACCCTGGTGGTGAAACGAATTTAGGGGTTACCAAGCGTGTTTGGGAAGAGTATGTAGGTCATCCCGTTGAAAGCCTTAAAAAGCTAACCAAAGAAGATGTAGCCCCGTTGTACGAATTAAAATACTGGAGGCCTTGTTATTGTGAAGTATTACCTAGAGGACTCGACTTTTTATGCTTCAGTTTCGGAGTTAACGCAGGATGCGGACGCTCAGTTAAGGTTCTTCAAACCTCTCTTGGACTTGTTCCTGACGGAATCATTGGGCCAAGAGTCAGAGAAAAAATTAGTAATTCTAATATTGCAGATGTTATCAAGGGCTTCTCTGAGTCACGGAGAAAATATTATCGTTCACTAAAAACATTTCCAGTATTCGGAAAAGGTTGGCTCGCAAGGACTGACCGTGAAGAAAAAGAAGCATTAGAAATGCTTAACAATGCCTAGCAAACTCTCTATGGTATTTGTCCCTAGCTTCTTGTGCAACTAAACCTGCTAACTCAATATCTTCAAAATACCCAATATGCAACTGTTTGGGCTTTTTGCTATTGTATCAGAAACGACTAAACACCCATACCATTGCAAACAATGCTGCTAGTACCCATAGAATCGCCCATAAGTGGTCATTTTCGCTTTTATTAGGCCTTTCAATA
>Ga0247723_1000682_pt1 | contig 22203 bp, 12 predicted proteins | sample MSEWelMarce5H_FC_FD_189079 | JGI IMG/M metagenome (GOLD analysis project Ga0247723, IMG submission 189079) | Subsurface sediment microbial communities from gas well in West Virginia, United States - MSEEL Well Study Marcellus 5H_FC | ecosystem: Environmental > Terrestrial > Deep subsurface >... | reverse complement strand
ACATGGGAGATTACGTTGGCATACAAGTGGATGCAGACAATGATGAAGAAAGAAAGTTGATACTATCTGACTTCACCGTAAGCATGAATAGCGCAAAATGGACGAAGCCAAACAACATCCTCAACAATTGGCGCGTAACAAAGACTTGTTTGCGTGTGGGTAGTAGGATTATCGGCAAATGTTTGATGGGCTCTACCTCAAACGCATTGAGCAAGGGTGGTGACAACTACAAGAAATTGTACGAGGATTCAAACGCTGCGGTGCGCAACGCCAACGGACAGACCAAGAGTGGTCTATACAGTTTGTTCATTCCAATGGAGTGGAACATGGAGGGGTTCATCGATAGATACGGCATGCCGATATTTAGAAAGCCTAGCAACCCTGTCAAGGGGGTGGACGGCATGATGGTGAGGAACGGCGCCATAGATTATTGGGAAGCAGAAGTTGATTCGCTCAAGAATGACGCGGATGCGTTGAACGAATTCTATCGTCAGTTCCCACGCACAGAGTCTCACGCATTCAGAGACGAGTCCAAGTCATCTCTGTTCAACCTAACCAAGATATACCACCAAGTGGACTACAACGACTCACAGGTGCTAGCACACATGGTGACGCGCGGTAGTTTCATGTGGAAGGATGGGATAAGGGACACCAAAGTGATATGGTCACCCGACCCAAAGGGCAGGTTCCTAGTGAGTTGGCTTCCAGAGGGCAACCTGCAGAACAGGATAATCGACAAGAACGGAATCAAGTACCCCGGCAATGAGCATATAGGTTCGTTCGGGTGTGACTCATACGATATCTCGGCTACCGTGGATGGGCGTGGATCAAACGGTGCGCTGCACGGGATGACCAAGTTCCACATGGACAACGCCCCTGTTAACGAGTTCTTCTTGGAGTACGTGGCGAGACCACAGACTGCGGAGATATTCTTCGAGGATGTGCTTATGGCTTTGGTATTTTACGGGATGCCGGTGCTTGCGGAGAACAACAAACCCCGACTGCTATACCACCTCAAGAACAGGGGGTACAGGGGATACAGCATCAACCGACCCGACAAACTATTCAACAACCTGTCAAAAACAGAGCGTGAGCTGGGTGGTATACCAAACTCATCAGAGGATGTGCGCCAGTCGCACGCATCAGCGATCGAGTCTTACATTGAGAAGCACGTGGGCTTTGACTTTGAGGGCAAGTACAGAGACCCCGATTTGATTGGCACGATGCCATTCAATAAGACGCTTGAGGATTGGTCCAAGTTCGACATATCCAACAGAACAAAGTTTGACGCATCAATTAGTTCAGGCTTGGCTATCATGGCCAACCAAAAACACTTATATTTACCCGAAAAAAAAGAATCAAAAATAAGCATTACTTTTGCAAGGTACTCAAACCAAGGTAACGTAAGTGAAATTATTCGATGAAGGATGTCTCAATTAATATAATAGCAACAGGGTTCCCAACTCAGTTCGTATCTGATTCAGAGAAAGCATCAGTGGAGTATGGGTTGCAAATAGGTCAGGCCATCCAGTACGAATGGTTTCGCAAGGACGGGAATCAGTGCAGATACTACGGTCAGTGGAGAGATTTCCACAGACTAAGACTATACGCAAGAGGCGAGCAGTCTGTTCAAAAGTATAAGAACGAACTTGCTATCGATGGCGACTTGTCTTACTTGAACCTTGATTGGACTCCAGTTCCCGTTATCCCAAAGTTTGTGGATATCGTGGTAAATGGAATGTCCGATAGATTGTTCAAGGTTAAGGCTTATGCACAGGATGCAATGTCTCAATCGAAAAGAACTAAGTATCAAGATGTTATCGAGGCACAGATGGTGTCAAAGGATATCTTGGAGATTGTTCAAGAGCGCACAGGCATCAGCGCATTCACTATTGATCCAGAGGATTTGCCTAGCAACGACGAAGAGTTGGCGTTGTACATGCAGTTGAACTACAAGCCGGCGATCGAGATTGCCGAGGAGGAAGCCATCAACACAATCCTTGACGAGAACAAATACCTAGACATCAGAAAGCGTGTCGACTACGACATGACTGTTATTGGTATCGGTGTCACCAAGCACGAGTTCTTGCTTGGATCGGGAGTTCAGGTGTCTTACGTAGACCCTGCTAACGTGGTTTACAGTTACACCGAAGACCCATACTTTAAAGATTGTTTCTATTGGGGAGAAATCAAAACATTGCCTATCATTGAGTTACTCAAGATAGACCCCACATTGACCGACGCGCAGTTGGAAGAAATATCCAAGAGCAGTCAGAACTGGTACAACTATTACAACGTAGCACAGTTCTATCAGAATACCATATTCTTCAGAGACACCACCACGCTGTTATATTTCAATTACAAAACCACAAAGAAGATTGTTTACAAGAAAAAATATCTAGAAGGTGGTGGAGTTCGTTACATCGAGAAGGATGATTCGTTCAACCCACCTACTGATATGATGGAGGATGGCAAGTTCGAGCGCGTAGAGAAAACCATCGATGTGTGGTACGAAGGCGTTATGGTTATGGGTACAAACTACTTATTGAAGTGGGAGTTGGCTCAGAACATGGTACGTCCTAAGTCTTCTTCTCAGCATGCATTGCCAAACTATGTGGCATGTGCGCCTCGTATGTACAAGGGTACGATTGAATCGTTGGTGCGTAGGATGATTCCTTTCGCTGACTTGATTCAGTTGACTCACTTGAAGTTGCAACAGGTAATTGCCCGTACAGTTCCCGATGGTGTGTTCATCGATGCCGATGGTCTTAACGAAGTAGATCTTGGTACCGGCAACGCATACAATCCAGAAGATGCATTGAGGCTTTACTTCCAAACGGGTAGTGTTATCGGCCGTAGTTACACCCAAGAGGGTGACTTCAACAACGGACGTGTGCCCATTCAGCAACTTACGTCAAACTCCGGTGCTGCCAAGACGCAGATGTTGATTGCCAACTACAACCACTACATGGATATGATCCGTACGGTGACTGGCGTTAACGAAGCAAGAGACGCATCAAACCCAGACCCCAACTCATTGGTTGGCTTGCAGAAGTTGGCCGCTTTGAATTCCAACACTGCTACTCGCCACATCCTTGAGGGTGGTCTTTATATTTTCCGATCAATCTCAGAAGCATTGACATACAGGATAGCAGATATCCTTCAGTATGCAGACTTCAAGGACGACTTCATCAGCCGAATAGGCAAATACAACGTGTCTATCTTGAATGAAATCAAGGACTTGTACATCTACGACTTTGGTATCTTCTTGGAGATAGCCCCAGACGAAGAGCAGAAGGCGCAGTTGGAAGCCAACATTCAGATGGCTTTGTCCAAGGGTGACATCAACCTTGAGGATGCTATCGACATTCGCGAAATCAAGAACTTGAAGTTGGCAAACCAATTGTTGAAGGTGAAGCGCATGAAGTTGCAAGAGCAGAGAGATAAGATGGAGATGACCAAGCAACAGATGGTGGCACAGCAGCAAATGCAAATCCAACAGATGTCTGCGCAGTCAGCCATGCAGAAGATACAGGCAGAAGGTCAAGTCAAGATGCAGGTTAAACAGGCAGAGGTGGCTTTTGAGATCGAGAGAATGAAGGCAGAGGCAGGACTCAAGCAACAGTTGATGGGCGAAGAGTTCAAGTACAACATGGCTATCGCCGGTCTGAACAACAAAGGTTTGTCAGATAGAGAGATGACCAAAGAGGAAGCCAAAGCCAAGAGGATAAGCCAACAAAATACAGAGCAATCTAAATTGATTAATCAGCGTAAGAATGATTTACCGCCAATCAATTTTGAATCTACAGAAGACTCGCTTGATGGGTTCGATCTGTCTGTGTTTGAGCCTCGGTAACGATATTGAAAAAAATATATAAATTTGCAATAAATTAAATCTAATCAAATGGAAATCAAAGTAAGAGAAGTGAAGCCTATCGAAAGCAAAGGCGTTCAAGAGTTAGAAGAGGAATTGTTGGTAAGACATCAGGAACAAATCGAAGCCCCGGCTCCCGAGTTAACTGTTGTCATGGACAATGAGCAGAAGGTAGAGATACCACTGACGCCTCCAGAACCAGTAGCGCAAGAGCCCGAGGAACTTCAAGAACAAGACGTTCTTTCATATATAAGTAAACGCTACAACAAGCAAATCAATTCTTTCGACGAGTTGATGACTGAGCGTTCTGAGGAGAAACTACCCGAGGACGTATCAGCGTACTTGAAGTACCGCAAAGAAACAGGCAGAGGCTTTGAAGACTTCCTCAAGTTGAAGGAAGATTTTGATTCAATGGATTCTGACAGCGTTCTGCGCAGTTACTTGAAGTCAACACAGGTTGGTTTGGATGACGAGGACATTGATGTCATGATGGAAGAGTATTCGTACAACGAAGACTTGGACGATGACTCAACTATCAAGCGCGCCAAACTAGCCAAAAAGAAAATGGTTGCAGAAGCCAAGCAATACTTCAATACTCAGAAAGAGAAATACAAAATGCCCCTTGAGTCAAGAACGGCAGACGTTTCTCCAGAAGAAAAAGAAGAATTGCAGGCCTATAAGCAATATATATCGCAGGCAAAAACTATGGAGCAAGAAGCCGAGCGCAAGCGTGAGTGGTTTTCAAAGAAGACCGACGAGGTATTCAACAATGAGTTCAAAGGTTTTGAGTTTAAGTTGAACGACCAAGTTTTACGTTACGCACCGGGTGATGCCGCTGAATTGAAGAAGGCCCAATTGACACCAACGAACTTTATTGGTAAGTACTTGGATGATGCTGGGATGATCAAGGATGCAGCAGGTTATCATAGAGCGCTAGCGGTAGCCATGAACCCTGAGAGGTTTGCTAAGTTCTTTTATGAGCAAGGCATGTCGGCCGCCACTGAAGATGTTACTCGCAAGATCAAGAACATCAACATGAGCGAAAGACCAGCGTCACAGGCCATGGGTAGTAAAGATGGAATGCAGGTAAAAGCAGTGGATCCTGATTCCAGCAGAGGTTTAAAAATCCGCAGCATCAAAAAAATCTAAGAAAAAAATAAACGACTATGGCAGTTTTGTCTACCCCGACCTATCAGTTGCAGCCGAGTGCGCAACAGGTCCCCCTATCTACTAACTATATTACCGACTTCAACTTCTTGAACCAGTATCTTCCTGATACTTACGAGAAAGAATTTGAGCGTTACGGTAATCGCACAATCGCTTCTTTCTTGCGTATGGTTGGCGCTGAAATGCCATCCAACTCAGACATGATCAAATGGGCTGAACAAGGCCGTTTGCACATCAAGTACGTCAACTGTACTACAAGTGTGTTGTCTGGCGCAGATAATGCGACTTTCACTATCAACGACGTGTTGGTTCCTAACCGTGCTTCTATTGGTTTGACTGCCGGTAGCATTGCTTTGCGTGTTGGACAAACCGTGGTGATCACTCCTAACGTTGCTGGCCCTACCCAGAACAAAGGTATCATTACTTTCGTTGATCCTGCTCTTGGCACCATTGACGTGGCTTTCTACGAAGGCGCCGGTATGACCAACGCTCTTGCAACAAACACATTCACCATCTTCATCTACGGTTCTGAATTCAAAAAAGGAACTAACGGAATGGTTGGTTCTTTGGAAGCAGAAGATGACATCTACGACAACAGCCCTATCATCATCAAGGACAAGTATGCTGTATCTGGTTCTGACATGGCTCAGATCGGATGGATTGAAGTTACTACCGAGAACGGTGCATCTGGCTTCTTGTGGTATTTGAAGTCTGAGCACGAAACCCGTTTGCGTTTCGAGGACTACTTGGAAACCGCTATGATCGAAGCAGTTCCTGCTGCTAGTGGATCTGGTGCTGTAGCCGCTGGTTACAAAGGTTCTGAGGGTGTGTTCTACGTAGTAAACGATCGTGGAAACGTATGGGGTGGTGGTAACCCAACTACCTTGGCTGACTTCGATTCAATCGTATCTCGTTTGGACAAGCAGGGTTCTATCGAAGAGAACGTAATCTTCGTTAACCGTGACTTCAGTTTCGACATCGACGATATGTTGGCTACCTTGAACGGTTACAATGCTTCAGGTTCTTCTAACGCCGCTTCTTTCGGTTTGTTTGAGAACGATGTAAACATGGCATTGAACCTTGGCTTCAGCGGTTTCCGTCGTGGATATGACTTCTACAAGACAGACTGGAAATACTTGAACGATCCTACCATGCGTGGTGGTTTGACTGCTTCTACCACTGGTGCAAGCACTGCAAACGTAATCACTGGTTTGTTGGTTCCTGCAGGTTCTACAACTGTTTACGACCAAGTGTTGGGCAAGAACGCCAAGCGTCCTTTCTTGCACGTTCGTTACAGAGCAACTGCTACTGAGGACCGTCGTTACAAGACTTGGATCACAGGTTCTGCCGGTGGCGCTGCTACTAGCGACTTGGATGCAATGGAAGTTAACTTCTTGTCTGAGCGTTGTGTATGTACCTTGGGTGCTAACAACTTCGTATTGTTCCGTTACGGTGCCTAATCGCTGACGAAATAAAAAAGTTGATTCATTTAATTTGGAGGGTGCCGGCAACGGCGCTCTCCTTTTTAAAAAGTAAAAAATCATATCAAATTATATCATGAAAAAAAACGCAATACCAGTAGACAAAGTCTACAAACTGTTACACTCATCTCCCCTTTCATTCACTATTCCTTCAAGGAGTACAAGAAGATTCCCACTATTGTGGTTTGATTCAGAACAGAACGTCAATCGCCCATTGCGATATGCGGTAAACCAAAAGACCCCATTTGAAGACGAACAGGACGGCAATTTTATTGTTGAGCCAGTAATCTTTGAAGATGGTATGTTGCGTGTACCAAAGACCAATCCTGTTCTTCAGCAATTCTTGTATTACCATCCCATGAATGGTAGTGTATTTTCCGAAGTAAACTACGAGAAAGATGCCCAGCAAGAGGTAGAATTCTTGAACGAAGAAGTAGATGCTTTGTTGGAGGCACGCTCATTGACCGTTGATCAGTTGGAGAATGTGGCTCGAGTTCTGTTTGGTAAAGACCCATCAGTGGTTAGTACTGCCGAATTGAAGAGAGACATATTGATTTACGCTAAGAGAGACCCAAGAGGATTCTTGAATTTGATCAATGACCCAATGTTGAAGTTGGAAGCCAACGTACATAAGTACTTCGATAGTAAAGTATTGGCCTTCAGAAATGGCAACAAAGAAGTTTGGTTCAACACTCCGTCAAGCAAAAAGAAAATGATTAACATTCCTTTTGGATCTGACCCATATGTTGAAGTGGCTTTGTATTTGCAGACAGACGAAGGCATCGATGCATTGAAGTTGCTCGATAGCAGCCTAGATATGATGTATTAAACTTTATTTCAATACAATAAGAGGGGGCAAATGCTCCCTCTTTTTTTTTGTTTATCTTTGCTTTAAACAATAACATGATTAATGAAGTAAGAAATACCGTGTTGTCTATCATCAACAAGAACAATTACGGATATATATCTCCATCAGACTTCAACTTGTTTGCTAGTCAAGCGCAGATGGAATTGTACGAAGAAATGTTTTCTTCCTATAACAAAATCATCTCGATGGAAAATAGCCGTGTATCTGGTACCGGTTATGCAGATTTGAAGAGGACTTACGAGGAGGCCATGGAGATCTTCAACGTGACCAACCCTCTTGAAAACTTTGCAGGCAGCGTATTCTTTCTTCCAAGTTTGACTACCACCAACGATGCATACTACATGATGGTGAAAGTTATCTGCTACCCAACGGTGTTGGACAGCGGAGCGAACACATCAGTGGTGGCTTTCCAATTGGTTGACAGCGGTGCGACATTCTTGTCTGCCGGTATTAGCGCAGGTGATGTGGTTGTAAATACCACAACAAATGCATTGGCCAATGTGGCTTTGGTATCTAGCAACACAGTCTTGTTATTGGACAACAACATATTCACCACCACTCCTGCCAACTTCTTGATATTGAAGGCAAGCGCGGCAGTTGAGGCGGAGAAATTAAACCACTCAAGTTCGACGTTGCTCAACACATCGATGTTGACTGCGCCATCTACTCTGTTCCCTACGTACACGCAGCAAGCGGAGACAATGACAGTCACCCCTGTGAGTTACAAAGTTCCCGGTCAGGTGATTGCCAATTACTTCAGATACCCATTTGAACCCAAGTGGACCTACATTAGTTTGGCCGGTGGCGAACCTGTGTTCGACCAATCTCAGCCCGACTACCAAGATTTCGAATTGCCCGAGGACTATCAATACAAATTGGCCACCAAGATATTGGAGTATGCCGGTATGTCTATCAGAGAAGCAGAGGTGGTTCAATTCGGTATGGCACAGCAACAACACGAACAACCTACATTCAGCGTACAGCAATAATAAACCATGGCTTATATATCTCAATACCAATACTACGATAACAATGGTAACGCCCCGGAGAATGAGAACTGGGGTTCTTACCAATATGTAAGTCTACAGGATATCGTCAAGAATTTTCAATTGATGTATTCTGGCAACCACTCATTGATCAACAATGAGGAGCGTTACAAGATATTGTTCCACGCCAAGAGGGCTATTCAAGAGTTGAACTACGATGCGTTCAAGGAAATCAAAGTCCTTGAGTTGACAGTTGGCAGCAACTTGAGATACATTCTTCCTAGCGACTTCGTGAACTGGGTTCGCATTTCTTTGTATAAGGATGGCTTATTGAGGCCACTGACAGAGAACGTGCAGATACTTTCTTCAAGCGCGTACTTGCAGGACAACCAAGCCAACATTCTGTTTGATCAGAACGGCAACATCCTGCAACCACAGAACTCTTTGATAGACACACAGAGATTGAACGGAACGAAGAGAAACATCTATCTTAATCCGGGAGGAATGTTTGATGGTCAAGAAGGTTGGTACATCGATGGCAATTGGTATTTTGACTACTCAGTCGGTACACGATATGGCTTGAATACCGAGACTGCCAACTTCAACCCAACATTTGCCATCGACAAGAAGGCAGGTGTAATCAACTTCAACTCAGACATGTCGGACCAGCAATGTATTGTTGAGTACGTTTCTGATGGCATGGAGGGAGGCGATGACTCTTTGATCACCGTAAACAAATTGTTCGAGAAGTACGTGTATGCGTACATTCAATACGAAATACTCAATTCAAAGTTCGGAGTACAGGAATATATTGTAGCCAGAGCGAGAAAAGAGAAGGCAGCATTGCTGAGAAATTCAAAGATTAGATTGAGCAACATTCATCCGGGAAGATTATTGATGAGTCTCCGTGGCATGGACAAGTGGATAAAGTAACATGGCGAACATAACAAGAAATTTCATAGCAGGCAGAATGAACAAGTCCGTTGATGAACGGCTTGTCCCTAATGGAGAATATATCGATGCGCTTAACATCCGCATGGGATCTACTGAGCAATCAGAGATTGGTGTCATAGAAAACATCAAGGGGAATCTCCCTTTGACTTCTTTGTCATACGTGGACGGAACGCCATTGAGTTCAGATGCCAAGTGTATCGGGGCATTCGAAGATGGGGAAAGAGAAACCATCTATTGGTTTGTCCATGACCCCAACTTCCCCGTTGGTGCTACTGGAAAACTTGATTTGATTGTATCGTTCAATGTACTGACGGGCATCTTGACCTACCACATCATCAGTATTGATGACGGTGATGGTGCCAACACCACATTGAACTTCAATCCACAGTTCCTCATTACCGGTGTTAACATCGTAAAGACGGGAAACTTGAACGACAACTTGTTGTTCTTCACCGACGATTACAATGCACCGCGCTTTATCAATGTGGCTAGAGGATACGGAAACCCCGTGTTGGACATAGACCAATTCAGTGCTGAGTCAATCTTGGTTATCAAGAAGCCACCGGTAGAGGCTCCCACAATTGTACCATTGATCACATCTGGGCAGGAGAACTTCTTGCAGACAAGGTTCATTTGCTTTGCATACAGGTACCAATACGCAGATAACGAATACTCTGCAACATCTCAGTTCTCTGAGCCTGCATTTTTGCCAAACGCATTTCAGTTCAGCGTAGACAGTTATTTGAACGAGGGCATGATTAACAGAGCCAATGCAGTTGAGGTTACCTACAATTCGGGAGGCCCACTTGTTGTTGGTATTGACTTGCTCTTCAAAGAAGCTAGTGGGAATGTGATCCGCGTAATCGAGAAACTCGACAAGGCAAACCTTGGTCTTTCAAACAATACCGATTACACATACGTATTCAACAACAGTAAGATATTCACCGTGTTGCCGGAGTCTGAGTTACTCAGATTGTACGACAACGTACCTCGATATGCCAAAGCACAAACGCTTATGGGCAACCGATTGATGTATGGTAACTACGTAGAAGGTTACAACCTTATCGATAAGGACGGACAGCCTGTTAAGTTTGAGTACTACACTCAATTGGTTACTGAGATTATCGGAGAGACTGAAATTACAGACTCGGTGTCTGACGGCACTTATAGCATTGACGGGGCACAAACAATCCCCGGTGCAGTATTCGAGATTGATTTGGATGGTGTTAATTTGGTGGCAGGCGCTGCCATCAGCGTAGAGATTACCTTCAATCACCAATCATTCAGCGGAGACACGCCATTCCCAGCGGAGACAACCGACAACATATCTGTTACATTCTCGTTCTACCTACCCACGTCCTACACATCGGTATATGCATTGGCTACTAGCGCAGAATTCCAAGAAGCGGTTGGTACGGCATCCAACATTAAGCCAGTATTTGATGCTACCCCCGGCAATCCAACATCATGTGACGGAACCACATTTACTGACCAAGTAAACTGTGCAATCCCGAACAACTTGGATGCCTTGATTAAGTTTGGTAGTGGTATCAGTGCAGTTGATGAGCCAATTGGTATCATCACAAGCCCTGCTAGCACAGTGATTGGCTTCCAATTGCCTGCGATGGAGTATGTGGACAACACCACCACTCCTACTCAGTATGTGTACGAGTACTATGAAGTTACATTTGTAGAAGCCACATATCAAGAGATTGCAAACCCACAAAGTTTGCATAGCAACAGGGACTACGAGATTGGCATCGTGTACATGGATGAGTTCAACAGATCATCTACTGCATTGGTTAGCCCAAACAACACCGTGCATATTCCATGTGCCTACTCTGCAAACCAAAACTCAATCTATGCGTGGATACCACCAACACAGGTGGCTCCTGCTTGGGCGACAAGATATAAATTCGTAATCAAGCCAGACCAAGAAAACTATGAGACCGTTTACACATCTATATTCTTTCTTGACCCTGATTCAAATGATGCGTACTTCCTCCTTGATGGAGAAAATTCGAAGAAAGTCGAAACAGGAGACAGACTCATTGTAAAGGCTGACAGCAGTGGACCTACTCGTCAGTGCGTGTATGCTACCGTACTCGAGAAGGACTCAAAGGCTGCCGACTTCATCACGATACCAAGTACATTGGATCCGTCAGTGACGCTTCCTGTGCCATCTGGTGTCTACATGAAGATCAGCCCCAATAGTTTCAACGTAATCAACGACGAGTTGGCTGTTATTGCTCCGGGTAAAATCGAAGTAAACCAAGACAACGCCAACGAATACCCATTGCTTCGCTACCCAATGAACAGGTTCGACACAGCCACCAATACTTGGGTGGACTACGACATACCAGCAGGTAGCCGCATTCGTCTTTACTTTAAGTTCGAGCGTTTGGGTACCGGTGACGGGAGTAACAGGTGCGAAAGACGTATTTATACTTTGGACAAAACCTTGGTGGCGTCTGCCAATTACGACAACATGTTCGATTGGTGGAACGGCGACAATGTCAAGGTGGTATTGAATGAAGGTATCAGCGATGTCGGTGGTAACAACTGCGATGTAGACAACCAATACATTGCAACCATCACCAACAACAACGTAGATATCCCGACTGCATTGTGTACCAACTACTTCAGATTCTTTAGAGATGGGGCGAGTAACCAATTGCAATTGATGGTTACAGGTACCAACAGTTGCTCTGGTGCATTCAGTGGTAACAAGCGTAGGTCAAGTATCACTGCCAACGTAGAAGTATTCAGAGCGGACACCACGCTCATATTTGAGACAGAACCAATCGATGCATTGCCAGACGTGTTCTTCGAGAACAACATGTCTTTCTCTATCGATGCCAATGGCAACCATAGTGGAAACGTGCAGAACCAAGATATCAATTTGGGTCAACCGGCGATTGTAAACACAATGTTCTTCAACTGCTTTGCTTTCGGTAACGGAGCGGAGAGTTACAAGATCAGGGATTCTGTTGTTGGAAGAAGTTTCAACTTGGGCAACAGGGTTACTGCTGTGTCCGAGCAAGACTATAGAGAGGTCGACAGATCTGCGGACATCACTTATAGTGGTATCTATAACGACGAATCAAACCTCAACAAACTCAACGAGTTCAACTTGGGTCTATTGAATTTCAAAACACTCGAAGATTCTTTCGGTCCTATCTACATGATGGATGCCCGTGAGACGGATGTTCTTGTACTTCAAGAGGATAAGATATCATACGTATTGGCCGGTAAGAATCTGTTGTCAGACTCGGCCGCAGGCGGTGCAATCACTTCGGTTCCTCAAGTTCTTGGAACTCAGATTGCTCGCGTTGAGAAGTATGGTATCAGTTTCAACCCCGAGAGTTATGTTCAGTGGGGTTACGACAGATACTTCACCGATGTTAAGCGTGGCGCGGTAATCCAAATCAAGGGTAACTCGTACACCAATGACAACTTGATGGTGGTATCAGAGTTGGGGATGAGGACTTGGTTCCGTGATGAGTTCATCACATCATTCAACACGCAGAAACTTGGAGGGTACGACCCTTACATGGACGAGTATGTGTTGGTTTCCAATGAGATAGAATTGCCAGCGGCAGACGATTGCGTTGAGTGTGGCATCAGCCAAACGCTTAGTTTCTTCGAACCCGAGGGGTCAACATTCACATACTGTGTAGATTTGGGTGCATATGTAGGGTCAGTAGACATCAACTATGTATTCTCAAGCACAGATCCAGCATCTACATTTGAGGTAGAGGCTACTTACAATGGGAATGTTTACACCACTGGCTTTATCAATACGTCGGGCACGTTGAACTTTACAAAGACATCCAACGTTGTTAACACCGTTGAGATTCAAATCACTACAACCGGATTGGCTACGTTGAAAATGACCGCCAATTGCCCTGTTCAGCAGTTTATGAACGTGGTTGAGGTGATGTTGACAAGCGATAGCGACGGAGGTCAAACCATTCACGCGCAATACAGATATGTGGATGGCACTTATACCTCACCATTGCAGTCAACCTTTGTTACGTTCGTCAATGGCACGACCAACCCATTGGTTTCAAGATACGCCATCACCAACGGACCGCAAGGGGCAGGGAATATACCAACAGACAATAGCACGGTTGCTATCATTTCCAATAAATTCCCAACTGATACGTTTGTCTTCGACTCGCTGAATGACAAATTCAGATACCTCAGAACAAATACATTGTACCCGAATACCACTGTTGGTATCAATGCATTGATTGCCGCCTCAAACTTGGGCTCGCCCATCTTGAGCACAGGCGATGTAAACCAGATCACATTCAACGCAGGATCATCGGGTGACTACTTGTATCTCATTTGGGATTTCAGAGCCTCTGTGGCCTCAGAATTGTGCTATTCGGATATAAGTTTGGAAGATGTATGTTGTGACTGTGGTCCTTGTGTTGACCCATGTTCTTACTACGAGTTCCAAAACACGGGCGAAACATCAGGTCAAGTTCAGTACAACACTTGCGGAGGATCTCCAGTATTGGTGACGATACCTGTAGGAGAGTCTGCTAACTTGTGCGGATCAAACTTGACACCACCAATGGTAATGTCTGGAGATATCACAATCACAGTGATTCAAGAATGCGGATGTCCTTCATAACAAAAACAAAATGGCAACTAGTTCAACATACTACTTAAACGGACCATCACTGGGATCAGCAACCGCTGTATTCACAGATTCTGACTTAACGCTGTGCGCAGCAGACGGATACTACTCCGACGGAACCATCGTAAGAGAGCAGGTTTCGTGCGTTCTTCTGCCACAGCAGAGTTGCCCTGCGTGCGCCGATCCATGTGGAACCATTGTATCTGAGTATTCCGCTTCTGGTGGGTACTACCAAATTGGTATCCTACTTGGCAGTGCGACAGGTGCAGTTGTTATCGAGTTTGACCCATACACTGTGCCTCTTGGCATCGAGGTGTTGTACAACGGCGTGGTATACAACCAAATGAGTTCAGTGAACTTCGGATACTTGGCAGGCACAGCAAACTTGCCGACATACGTGGGTCAAACCTCGTCTGATTGTGGTATCGTAGCCGGTAGCCCACACACACTAGACAAGTATACGTATTATGGTGGCACATTCACGGCCACTCCGTTTACCGAAACAGTAACCGTGTTGTCGGGTCAATTGGATTTGACAGCCACAACACCGGGGCCATGCTTCATTGTTATACCAAAGACAGCAGCATCACCAACTACAATGCAAATCAACGTGATTGGCGCATGCCCATTGTCTCAGTTTAACGTATCGACCTATTGCCCAACGGCGTTGATGACCTTCTCAAGTAGTAGCGTCAATGCAAATGCTGGTCTTGCATGCTCTGACGCCATTGATCAGCAATACTTTGTGAAGTATGTGAATGGTGGTGCTGGTACATTGGGGCTTTATGATTGGGTATTCCAAGATGTTAACGGAGAGTTTGTATTGCCTGATGGATTCTACCATGCACCAAGCGCATGTCCTCCTCCAAATGACTGGTTCCAAGTGCAGAATGGTGTAATTGTTCAGTTTGGAACATGCACATACGGAAGCAACTACCGCGTATCTCGTTGCGGTGATGGTCAAGAAATCATCGTGTCGTCTGCAATCCCCATAAACTTGGGTGACTTGGTTACATTGACATTGGCGACAGATTGCGGATACACTGTTATCGCGTATAGTTCTGGAACAGCGGTTGATAGCGTCAATACAGCGCCTCCGGGATTGACATGCGAAGACATTTGCGGTACATACGAAATCACAAACGACACTCCATTCACAGAGTATGTTGATTGGATTGATTGCGATGACGTACCTCAGACCACAGGCATTATCCCCGGAATTACGACTACAATATGTGCAAAAACTAACTCGATAGTTACTAACTTAACACCTGTATTTTTGCAGTGCGGTTGCGTATAAAAGATAAGACATGCCAAACTATACACTAACATATAGCGAACAAGCAAAGGGGTGGCCATCGTTCTACTCCTACCTTCCCGATTGGATGATTGGTATGAACAATTATTTCTACACGTTCAAAGGCGGTAACCTGTACAGGCACAACGTCAACAGCGTTAGGAATAGATTTTATGGTGTCAACTACTCATCAACATTGCAGAGCGTCTTCAATGAATCTCCGTTGGTGAACAAGTTGTTCAAGACCATCAATATAGAGGGAGACGACGCATGGGATGTGGATTTGTACACCGATTTGCAGTCTGGTGGTTTCATATTGCCAAACTACTTCGAGAAGAAGGAGCAAGCGTACTTCGCTTTCATCCGTAACTCTGGGACAGTCCCTGCAAGTCAATCAGAATACCCACTCAGATCTGTCAATGGTATCGGAAGAAGCACAACGATTGTATCTACGGTGCCGAGCGCGGTCGTAGTCAACTATGCTGTGGCAATTGGTAGCATCATCTCTGTTGGTGACTACCTGTACTACTCTTTGCCTCCAACTTATTCTTCACCAATTCTTTTCGGAGAAGTGACCGACATCATTGTTGACTTGAAGAACGGAATCAACCGGTTGATTGTTGATACCACCATAATAGGGGGTAGCATTCCTTTGATTCAAGATCCATACACAATGTACATCAAGAACTCCATTGCGGAGTCTCATGGTTTGCTTGGACACTACTGCGTATTCACGTTGACAAACGACAATACAGACAAAGTTGAACTGTTTGCACTTGAATCAGAGGTGATGAAAAGTTATCCTTAAAAAAAATAATATCTTTGTAGGTATATGGCGCTTCATGCTAGGCTTCTTTCCCCCACGGACTACGATACCATTTTAGTAGAATGGTGGAATGACTGGGGTTGGGAGGCACCGGCAAAAGACTTCCTGCCAGAAGGTGGATTGAGTGGTATCATTGTGCTAGACGACGACACACCTGTGTGTGCTGGGTTCTTTTACACCACCAACTCAAGCGCCGCATGGGTGGATTGGATCATATCGAACAAACAATACAAAAAGAAACCCGAAAGAAAGCAAGCCCTTGAATTGTTGATACAGATATTGACAAAGGCTTGCGAGAATCTTGGGTTCAAATATGTGTATGCATTAATCAAGCACCCCTCATTGGTGAATGTGTACAAAGAAATAGGATACCAAGAAGGGGATAGTTACAACAAAGAAATGATAATCAAACTTTAAGTTATGGCAGCAACAACAGCAGCAGTTATAGGTATAGCGTCTACAGCGAGTGGTACGTACATGAGCTTCAGAGAGGCTAGCAAGCAATCAAAGGCGGCTACCACTGCAAGATTAGACGCAGAGAAGGCTATCGCAGAAGCAAAAAAAAGAGCAGAACAGAATGTGTTCGAGGCTTTGTCTCTTGCAAAAGAACCTTACGAGCGCGCGCGTGAAGCGTCGTTGGCATCGGGGGCTCAAGCGATTGAAGCAGGCAGAGAAAGCGAAAGAGGCATTGCCTCTACCGCTGGTCGTGTGCAGATGTCTCAAAACCAAATGCAACAGAACATAGCGGACGAGCAGACTGCTCAGATTCAAGGCTTGAACAAACTCATAGCCACCGAAGATGCTAGATTGCTAGATTACTTGGCGGCAGTGAACATGGAGGAGGCAGCCGGTGCTCAGAAAGCCGCAGCACAAGCGGACAAATTGAAAGCAATGAACATTGCTCAAGGGATTCAAGGTATTGGTAATGCTGCGTCAAGCGCTAGCAAATTGCTACCCGACTACTATGACTCAAAAGCCACCAATCAATATGAGAAGTTAGCCAAGCAGGCTACATCATCAGGTTTAAGCCAAGAGCAATTTCAAAATAAATTGGTAGAGTTGTCTGCTAAACCAGAGTTCGAGGCCTTGTCTGGTGTTGGTTTCTCGGAGAAGTCAGTGGATGCACAAGGCAACCCGATCGCAAACATGATGACTCCCGTTCAGTTCCAAGATTACATGATTCAAAACCCCGACTTGACCAAGTCGTTGTTGAGGCAAAATATATTTGAACCCATTCGAACTACTCAGCCACCGACAGGCCCGACTACTATGCCACCACAAGTAAACGGGGTGCCATTCAATCCAAACCTACCGCAGACATCGTACTGGAGTAATGCATATGTGAACCCATTTGATATATACGGAAGATGACATACTACAAATACGCAGAACGAGAGGCGAATAGTCAGATAAACTGGGCAGAGGTAAGTAAAGGTCTATCTGATACTATTAATCAAATAGACAAGGACAGGCAAGCCAAGAAGGCGGCCATTGATGCTTCCACTAGGGAGGATATGAAAGAGTTGGCTGACGCGCCAAAAGGGGAGAATACAACTGCCTCTGCATGGACGATCAACTATGCTAACGACATGATGAACTACAGGCTCTCCATTGACCGGTTGTTAAAGTCGGGCAAGATGAGTCTAAAGGATTATCAAGTGGCTGCTCAAAACAGCAAAGACTCTACTAACTTGGTCTTCACCTTGTCAAAGGAGTACCAAGATCAATACAAGGTGATCATGGATAGGTCGCGGACTATAAACCCTGCCACCGGTATGCCAGAGTCGTCTAGACTTGAGACAGATCTCGCCGCATTGAACGAATCGTTCGCCAACATATCTAACACCGTGCCTACCATTAATTCAACCAATGGTATGGTGTACTTATCAAACCCAGAAGTGGGGGAAGATGGTGTCCAAAAGTTGGGGAAGAACTACGTGAGTCTTCAGGCATTGCGCAACAGGGTTAACTCTAAGATTGACGCATATAGTTTACCACTTGGTATTACTGAAGCAGTAGACCAATTGGGGGAGAATACCATAAGTCAATTAGGCAAGACCGACTTTAGGAGAACCGGCGTAGTGACTGACATTACAGATCCAACGCTTAGGGACACATATACAAAGTGGGAAGATGCCACCATCAAAAAGATTATGGCAAGCGATTATCAATTGGCTTCCATTATGGCGGACAATATGAACATCAACCCAAGAACCGGCAATCAATACACCGCAACATACAGCAGAGAAGAGTTCGATGCAGACAAGAGTGGGGATTTGATATTGATGGAGAACCAAAATGGTTCGGGTGTGATTATGCCAACGTTCAAACAAGAACAAAGAGACGACGCGAAAGCATACATCAAGAGTCAAATGTCTAGTTATATAGATAAGAAGACCGAGAAGCGCCCATTCCAAGAGCCGGGTGTTGACTACGCTCCAGAGTACGTATACAACAGGGGACAAAAAACAAAGACGGACAGAGAAGAGGGTAATATGCTAGCCAAATTATACAGTGGTAACGCAGGAGAAATCACGGCCGCACTTGATTACTTCAATGGATTGTCTGATGTTAATTTTGTTAAGAGGACTCCTAGTGGTATCTCTGTAACATTGTCTAATGGAGAGACAAAGCCTATAAGATTCAAAAATCCAGATGGTACACTTGTGAGTCAAGAAGACTTCATTCGTTCTGCATCTTCATTGTTGCTTGGATCTGATGTAGATATAAACGAAGCCCTCAAAGGAGCCGTTAGCACAGGAAGAAAATCATTTAACAACACAGTGTCAGCATCCTCCTCTACTCAAAAACCAGCGGCTCCTGCAACGCCACAACAAAAGGCTAAGAACTACCTAACAAAAGCAATAACTCCTGCAATGATAGACCAAGAAGAGGAAGTAGCGGTACCACAAATACTTAACTCTATTGTCAAGTTAGGATTTACCGCCAAAGAATCTAGCCCGGGGTCTAATGCTATAGAAATAACAGCACCCGGAAAAGATGGAGCAACTCAAGAATTCAAATTAAAAGTAGGTAAAGATGGGTCGGCAAGCGTAGCAAAAAGTATTGTTGATTTTGTAACTTCCAATCTAGATCAAAAAACATTAATCAATGCTGAAAGAGCAGGAGTTCTTGGAGGCAATGGTGAGTTGGATTAAAAATTAAAACATATTTTTGTACTATGGATGAATTGCAGAAGTTATACGATGTTCTCGTAAGAGATGGATACTACACCAAATCTTTTGACGATTTTCAGGTTCAGTTCCAAGACCCCGGATATCAAGACAAGGTGTATGGTGTAGTGGAGAGAGACGGATTATTCACCAAAGGGAGAGACGCGTTCGCTCAGAAATACGTTTCAGAACCTGTAAAAAAAAAAGAAGAGTCGTCAATACCTCTGTGGCTTCAAAAGCAAGAGCAACCAAAGCCAGAGCCAGAACCAACACTCCCGTTTTTGGAATCCAAGCCTTCGGGTATTTCTTTGGGATCTCAAAGAGTTCCTGAGACTGCCCCTATGTTTGAGGCTCCTCCAATGAGGACCCCAGAGGAAGCACAAGCAATAGTAGAAGCACCATCCAAAGCAACTGAATCTGAACAAGGTTGGTTGCTTAATGCTGTATCATCTCTAGATAGAGGATTTTATAAGAATTTGATAGGGAACCCCGTCAAAGGTATGGGAACACTCCTTGAGGGGGCGACATCAAAAGTATTTGGAGGCACAGGAAAGGGGCCAATCAGTGACGCCTTGATAAGTTTTGGTAATTATTACAACAATGCCATTGATGAACTCGCTCCACAAGATGAAGATTTTAAGAATAGTTTATCAGATCAATTTGGCCAAGCATTTGGTCAAGTTGCATCGTTAATCATGACAGGCGGTATTGCTGGCGCAGGTAAGCAGGGCGCAGCAGTTGCTACCGCTGCTCCAACAGGTATTGTTGGTACTGCCGGTGCGGCAGGGAAACAAATAGCATCAAGCCTAGCGAGCCCGACCGCAATCAGTGGTGGGTTGTCGATGGGTCAAGCAGAGTTTGATAGAGCAAAACAAATGGGCGCCACAGACGATCAAGCGTATGAGATATTCTACAAGAATGCTGCCGTAGGATCTGTCCTTGAGCAAATACCTGTAATGCAATTCCTCAAGCGATTCAACCAATCAACTGCAGGTGGTGTTGCGAACTACATCAAGACCAAAGGAGTAGCAGGATTGACCGGAGGCTTCGAAGAGATGACCACGGAGGTATTACAACAGTTGTACGCTAACAAATCTGCTCAAGAGGTATACAACATAAACCAAGAGATACTTGAGGGCGTAGGCGAGTCTGGTGGTGTAGGATTTGGTGTTGGCTTTTTGCTTAACGCAATGGGTGCAAGAGCCAAGATGTTAAAGAAAGAGGGCAAGCCACAAGAAGCACAAGCAATCGAAACTCAAATTGAACAGTTCGAGTCTAAGCCTCAAGGCCCCCCACCTACGTATAGCGTTAATGGTATAAAGATAGAGTCACCGGAAGTCATCAATCAAATGATAGAAAACATGGATGTGACAGATCTATCGAATTCTAACATAGAGATAACCAATGACCCAGAGTTGAGCACGAAGTTGCAGGACAAGATGGTGACGTCTTCCATAAAGGAGGAGGTACGTTCAGCAAATCCAGACCTAGACGAAGATACATTAGATCAAATAACCGCATTAGAAAAAGAGCGAAAGAAATTCGAAGGCAAGAAGACGCAATCAGCGAAGGACAAACTTGCCTCTATCAATTCACAAATAAAAACACTACAAGAAAATGCCGTTCAAAAGCCAAGCACAGAGGAAGGCGTGTTACGCCCAGAAGAACCCCAAGTGGGATTGCAAGAAGTGGGAGAAGGAGACACCCAAGAACAAGCCACTACCGAAGAAGTTGTCAAAGAAGAAGTAATCACTACCGAACCAAAGGCGGAGCCTCCAATTGAAGAGAGTTTGCAAGCGGTATTTGATCGCCTTGAAATTCCTGAAGATGTTGAGACATTGCCGGGTATTGACGATGAGTTGAACAAGATCAACGAATCAATTGGTCGTGTCAAGGAAGAGGGTAATACAAGGGATGATGAGCGTACTCTTATGGACTTGGGCGACAAGATCGCTAGAGCCAAAAGAAACGTGGCATCAGCGGAGGACACTGAAGCCGCCATTGAGGAGTTAAGGCAGGCTCAAAAAGAAAGAGATGACTTCGAGCAATCCATAGAGAAAAGGAAAAACTTCAACACGGTAGACGCCTTGATCTCTGAGGAGATCTATCAAAAGGATAGGGACAAGGAGACGTATGAATACCAAGAACTGTTCGACCAAGACCCACGCCTTGCTGCATTGCAGAGCGCTAAGGACATGGTTGAGTTTTTGAAAACAGAAAACCGTGGCGAGGACAGAGTAAGTACATATGAGAACCATATCAAAGTACTCGAAGAGGACATCGCCAAGTTCCCTGTGAAGAAAGCGGAAGTTGTGTCGCCGGCGACACCAACACTAAGCGAGGAGTCTCAGAAAATAAAAACTCAACTAGAGGATTTCCGAGATACTTTTGATGAAGCATATAACGCAGAGTACCCAACATCCGGTACAGCCCAGCAAAAAAGATCTGCGATAGCCAAGTCCAAGAAAGCCATAAAGAAATTACAGCAAATGATGGGCTTCGACATTGGGGTCTATTGGGAATTGGATGCAGATCAAACCAAGAAAAGAGAAGCACTTTATTCCTTGAGGGAAAATAAAGATTACGACTCATACGATGAGATGGTTGCGGCTTATCAAAAAGATGTAGCCGATGGGAATCAATCAAAACTAGTAGAATCTGTTAACACACTACTTGGTATCGCCCCTTCAAAATCTAAAGTGTCTTCGAAGACACCAAAGGCAAAGAGCGTTCCCATCCCCGTGGCCATACCTAAGCCAACGCCTCCAACTCCGGTCGTTAAGGAAGAAGCCATAGCCGCCCCTAAAGTGGCGAAAACAAAGGCGGTTGCTCCTGCTAAGGAAGAAGTTGCGCCTGTTAAGGAAGAGGCACCTGCGCCTACCACAAAGGCGGTTGGGCTAGAAGCATTGCGTCAAGAATACATCAA
>Ga0247723_1000681_pt1 | contig 22226 bp, 20 predicted proteins | sample MSEWelMarce5H_FC_FD_189079 | JGI IMG/M metagenome (GOLD analysis project Ga0247723, IMG submission 189079) | Subsurface sediment microbial communities from gas well in West Virginia, United States - MSEEL Well Study Marcellus 5H_FC | ecosystem: Environmental > Terrestrial > Deep subsurface >... | reverse complement strand
CTGCACAATAAAAAATATTTTCTGCTACAACTTCTGTTGCCATTCCTTTAAATACTAGCTGACCATTCATTTTCTGAACAGACAAGATGTTGCATAGCTCATTTGCTGGTGAGTCAACTACTGACAATTCCATCAATGAGTATTCTTTAATAAATCTAACTGGCTTACCAGTTGACTTGTTAACTTCATTTTCTGACTCTTTAATTTTTCCGCCGATTGAAAATCCTGCTAGGGTTCCGTCAAGAATCTTTTCCCAAGTATCTTGTGCTCCCTTTGAAATGTATGCGTCTACATAAACTCCATTGTAAAATTCTTTTGTTGTTGGGTCGTAAAATGTTTCTGGCTTAAATGAAACCATTTTTCCAACTGCATTTGATCCGTGCATCTCACGAATGTTTCCACGGAAACTTTCAAATGCTTTTATGCTTGCTTCAGCAGTAACAACATCACCAGTCTGATCAAGATTATCTAGAGTTGCAAATCCTGAGACTGTTCTTTTTTCACGGTTGACTTTAGTGAACGGCACGGATAATGTAATATTATCGCCATGCGAAGACCAAAGTGATTTCTCAATGTTCATATGCTTAATTTTATAACGTTATTGTATATAAGGCAAATAATGGTTGAGTAGGGTCAGTTGACTTGTCTTCCGTCGCCCTGAGCATTTCTGCCCTCCCCAGAAATATCTGGAGAATTTGCAGACCTTTCGGCATCTCTAGTTCTGGTCTTTCCTGCCTGTGCTCTAGACTCTGCCTGGTCCTGTGGCTTTAATTGAACGACTTTATCTCCACCGTCAATTGGAACCATTCCCATTCTAATACGAACTTCATTAGGAGTAATTACCTGCATTCTCAAATAACGCTCATCAATCTTTGACTGAGTATCTTCATCGGTCAAAGTAAGCTCATTAAATTTCAAAAGTAGGGCATCTGTCATTTCTTCGATAATTTTATTTAGCTTTTTCTCTAAATTCATTTGTGCTGGACGACAGACTTGCTCTCTAAATGTTTTATCGGCATCTCTTGCTACCGCTAAATTGACTCCTTCTGGAGTTCCAATTTTATTAATTGGGACACGGTGAGATAATAGAATTTCATCTCTATTAGATTTACGATATACGTTAAATGAAGATTCCTGAGTTCCTGCCTCAATTGGCTCCATTTTAAATTCAACCTTTGAGTCTGGTGAGTCTGGAGGAAGAGGAATATATAGGGATCTATGATTCTTGCCTCTTAGCCCGACCTGGAAAAACTCAAGCAATTTACGCTCTGACTCTGTTGATAATTTAGCACCCTTTACGGTGATGATATATCTTGGAACAGCCTTGTTCTCAAAGTAATCAAGGTTGTACTTGCCAGCAAACTCATTTCCTGCCATAGCATTCTGTGAAGCTACAATGTCTGGAATTCCATAATAGTTATTTGTTGGAGTATACTTCTTTAAATGAATAATCTCATTTGGTCTCTCTAGTCCGCCATCAATCGGATTTAGTGTCTCTTGATCTCCGAAGTTGCGGAAATATACGGCCTTGCCGTAGAGCAATTGAATAAAGCCATCACGCAATCGGCGTACACGCATAGTCTTTGCTGGAATATGACCGATGTATCCAATCTTGCCAGCAGATGTTCTACCGATTTCTAGGTATCCATTTCCTGTAGCCTCAACATCTGTGTATGCTTTAATAAGTGTTTCTGTAAATGTTTCTTCTTCGTTGCACTGCTCTAGCCACTCATATAAATCTTGACGAAGTCTATTTAGCTTTCTGCGAGCACGATCTAGGGCCTTGTCATCTGAAATGTTATCGAATGCTTCTTGAGTCTTTCGTGTCTCAATAAAGTCATGGCCTAGTCCAACAATATTTGAAACCTTAGCATTAATTGCTGAATAGTTGTATGGGGAAATTTCATAAATAGTTGAAAGGTAATCTAGGTTATATGGAGGTTCAATAAGGTCAAACATTGCATAGCCTGTAATTGCTTGTGCAAGCAGGTTCTGTTGAGTTTCTGCTCCATCAATTCCCTGGAATCTTTTTTGAAGATCACGGTTCATCTTGCGACGAAATGTTGCACCTAGTCCAGATACTTTTGATAAATCATCTCCGCTAATTTTAAATGGGTCAGTTGTTTTTGTATCCACTGGAGCATTAAACTTCATCCAGTCTGCTACATTAGAAATTGATATATCTTGTGAGTTGTCATCTTCTTCGTATTTAATCATGTTAGCTTCCCCAATTTTTTAACTTCGTCTTTATAGTTTCCAATATCTAGTGGATCTGGAACCAAACCCCACTTAAGCCTTGACTGCTGTTCTTCAAACTCTTCATCTGTAACCTTTCGGCGGGCACTAAGAAACTTAGGCTGTCCTTCATAAATACCAAAGTTTCTGACCTCTTTTGCAAGGGCTTCAATTCTTGATTTATTATTCTTCTTAGAAGTAATAGACAAGTAGTTTCCTTCATCATCGCCAATCCAGCGACCATCTGGCATTTCCCAGACATATATCCCAAGAGTTGATTCCTCTTCGAGAACTTGTGTATTAATCTTATTGATATCCATAGAGTTTTATTTTACCATTCTTTATGGTTTAAGTCCAGCTTTTTGTCACAGAAGATGACAACTTTAGATACTTTGAAGCACAATCCAGTCATTATCATAATATACTGGGGTAGATTCTGTCATCTGAATAGCAGGATCTGAGACTGAAACAGCAGGTCTTCCACAATATAAATCAAAGTGGGTGTCTACATCTGCTTCGGTTAATGTTCTATTGTATATAGCGATATTGTTATATAGGTTATCTGGACCGCCTGAAGTTTGATAATTAAATTGAAGGGATCCAGTTACTGGCGCAGAGAATACTAGAACTATGTGATGGGGCTCTCCAGCCACCAGGAAATTGCTTATATTGGTCTGTGAGGTCTTATCTACCCCATTAACGTAAACTTTGCTTATAGAGGCCTTGGAGACCGTTCCAGACCCATTCCAGGCATACTTGGTGCTGGTAGTCGGATCATAGAATAAAGTATTTGCTCCAGTTGTTTTAGGAGTAAAAAACATCTCTACTGTATTTATGTTTAATCCAGTATTGATATCAAATCCATATCCAGACTCTGTTCGAATTCCATTGTTATAATGTCTGACAAGTGGGGAGTAATTTACTGCTCCGACGTTAATTTGATTGTCTGAGGTAATTGTATTTGGAGAATTGTCTGAATATACAATTGACTCCCTATAGAATCTAATATTAAATAAAGATAACCTTGGAAGGAATTTGCTAGCATCTGATGTGCTCATTGTAATTCTGATATATAGGACACCGCTTGTATTAAATGAATTTACGCTGTACTGTGGAATTGCCTGCCCATTTTCACAAGAAACATAACTAGTTCCGTCTACGCTAGTTTCTACAGAAACTCCTAAATCATTTCGCCATTCAATTTTAGAATCTGTAAGCCCTGATTCCGTAGGAATAAATAAGAAGTCGTTAATTACAAAGCTGAGTGGAGTTGCTGTAGTTGTGCTAAAGAACGATAGATATCTTCCTTGTTGATCATAGTAAACATTTTCGTCTGACTCAATGAGGTCCTCCCATGACTTAGATACGCCATATGAGTATTCAAGATCGACTCTGTTGTTAACCTCTGAGCATGAAAACAATTGCCCATCTTCTGGATGGACTACATGTATAGGCTGGATATAAAAGTTGGCATCGCTGTAATGCTTAGAGATAGATGCATTTTTTAGTCCATATCGATATACTGCTGGAGCATCTACAATAAATGAATCTCCTGAATCAGATGTTGGACCAATTTGTAGATCTAGGGTTGTGTTAGTAAATTTAAATGTAGAGTCTATAGATTTAGCCGCTACTTGTCTGCCATCTATAAATAATTTAATAGAGTCTACAGAATATACTCCTACGATATGCATAGCCTTTTTGCTATATGTTACTGCCCACCTAATTTGTTCAGTGGAAGAAATTTTAAATATAACATCTCCCTTTTCCCAATATAATCCGATACCATCTGTAGTGTCTGCAAAAAGAGTTGTGATATTTGATGACTGAATAGATGGGCTGACCCATAACTCTAATGTGAAGTCATTGTCTGAGGAGTATTTATTTGCAAGGCCATTTGAAACAGATGAGCCATAAAAGTCTTTTGATGTTGGTACTGTTATATAAGAGGTATCGGTTATCTTAGTTCCTGATCCTCCGCCTGGAATAATTGGCAGCATATTTGCTGCAGGAGAACCTACATATGTGGCATTATTTCCACACCCTGAAATATCAGAGGCAGTGGTACCAGAAGACTCATCCAACGGCCAGAAGCCAATAGGGTAGTCTTTGATTACTTTTAATTGATAGGACATAATATTATTATACCAACAAATGAGTACTGGGCAAATTTCATTGTATTATTTCTGGTGATAAGGGTGTGTCTTCTTAAACTTTTTAAACCACCCAGAGCCATTTAATTTAGTTACAATTGATAAATCTTCAGACCTTATTTTTTGTTCGTCTTCAGCTGTATACTCCCTAACCTCTAGACTATATTCTTTTCTTTTATATGGAATATAGTGTACTAAAGGGGCTCCCCGCTCAATTACAATTTCTTTTTCAGAAGAATGATAAAAAATTTGTTGATTTGTAGAATGATATATGTCTGTGTGCAAAATTCCAGGTGCGACACTAAAATCTTTATTAAAATGATAAAATGGAGGTAGTTGTAAAACAGAGTATCCTGGTGGAGTAATTATTTTCCAAGGTGAAATAAATTTAAAAACAAACTTTCCATCTTCTCCCTGATAAGTGGGAACTTTGTGATCAATTAGCTGTGAGTTGTAGTGCACGTCAAATAAAAATGGATTTTCTTGACTCCTTGTTTCCCAGTTCCAATCTCCAGTTTCTTTATTAAATTTTAATTTAACATCTGTCCACATTGGCAGAATAAAGCCTTCTGAAAAATAATCTGGGTACGCTGGGCACATTTTTATTGTACTTACACCATTACTTTCAGGAGGTGTATTTTTCCACCATTTAGGTATAAATGATGAAGCAGGTTTTGGTAAACATTCTGAAATAGATGTTAATCCTTTTATCATTGAAATAAATTCAATTTTTGGAGAGTCTTTCATTTTATAATCCTTTTTAGTTATATCTAAACGTTACTGTTGCAGAAGCGTCTATTGGTTCTATGCTATATTCTATTCCTTTTGGGATTACTATTAAATCAGAATGTTTACTTATAATTATTTTAAAATTTTCTTTAAATGTAATCTTTAAAGACCCAACGCATTGCCAGATTAACTTTGTATGCTCATAGTCATCTGCTTCTTTTACGCTGGGGGACAAGTATATGTTAGACTGTATATCTATATTACTTGAACCAATTAAAAATGAATAAAGGTCGTTTAATACTACTACATCTCGGTATGGATGCGGAAATTCTTCTAAAGAGGGAACTAACAAATCGATTGTAGATAAAATTTTTTCTTGCTTAGTTGAAAATAAGTGTGTTAAAAAATGGTCCCATGGAGGTGTATTAAAAGAAAATGCTGGTATCAATAAAGGTGTTTTGTTAACAATAGAATTACTAATTGAGTTTTTTAAATCCATGTTTATTTTACTCTTTAATCTACTATTTAAGAAACAGCAACTATGGTAATGGTACCACTTCCATTTTCACGACCAACTCCTCGTGAGCCGTTTGTGTGTGTCCAGTTGTTTACGTAGCTAGAATTATAGTAAGATGATCCTCCTCCGCCATTGCCCATGTGAAATGCTCCAGAGCTACCGCCATACCATCCACCTCCGCCTGATCCACCCAAAACATTATAGCTTCCGTTATAGCCTCCGCCATAACCAAACCCTCCCGCAAAGCTGGAGCTTCCTACGCTGCCACCGCCACCGCCTTGTCCTCCGCCTTGTCCTCCTGCTCCGCCGCCTCCGCCGTCAGTTCCATTTCCTCCACTTGGGTACCCTCCTTCGCCAGCTGTGCCACTGCCTCCGTTTCGTGAAGCTGAAGCACCACCACCAGCAACTAAAATTCTTGAATTTAAACTTGTTCCATCATTCCAGGCACCGTTTGTCAATCTAATGTCTGAACCTCCACTAGACCCAGCGATGGACCAACTTGGGTTTCCAGAATCGTAGGCTTGTCCTCCGCCATTGTATCCTGCAGCTCCGCCGCCTCCATTTGTGCTATTTGTTGTACCAGTTCCACCAATAAATACCCAGTAAGTTGACTGCAAGTTAGAAACAACATTTCCAGCAGCCAAGGCTCCACGGGATCCTCTAGAAGAGTTATCTCCATCTCCGCCTCCAGCACCTCTTAACGAAACGTTAAAGTTTGTAGCGTTATATCTATTAAATTGCTGAGAGTTTCCTGTATATGGAAATGTAATTACGTCTCCAACCACATAAGATGTTAAAGAAAGGGCTTGAGATTGCGTGTATGTAGCTGGAGATCTTAAAGTAACAACTATAGATAAATTACCTGTATCTGTAAATCTTCCATTAACGTCTGTTGCTCTTACCGAAAAAGTAAATGTTCCTGCAGAAGTACATGTTCCTGATAAAAGACCAGAACTGGAAAGTGTTGTTCCCGTTGGAATTGAACCGCTTGCTAAAGAATATGTTGGTGCATCGCCAGAATCATCTGTTGCAACAAACTGATAAGAATAAGGGCCCGAAGATGCTGGGGGCGAAAATGTAGCCCATACAGGAGCAAGTGGTCCCTTAATTACTTTTTTACCTTGTGGGCCGTAAGCACCTCTTGCGCTACTTGTAAATGGCATTTAACTCTCCTTTAGAAATTTTGATTAGCTGAAGCAAATACGATCCATGAATTACCCGTACGAAGGAAACTGAATGAGAAGATATCAATCTTACCTGCACCATTTGTTCCTGTTGGAGTTAATCCGTTAGACCAGCGGATTGTCGCAGGAGATCCATTAATATTAACTGTAGAAGGAATTCTTCCTGTTGCTCCTTGAGTAACAAGCACGTTTGTTGTCATTATATAATCATTATCTGTGGGAACATTTGTAAAATTAAATGTCATGTTTGCAGACGGTGCAGTTCCAATATAGAATACGTTATCTGCTGACCAATTGAATGTTCCTGCATTTGAACCGTCTAGAGTTACATTTCCTACCTCTTCACGAAGTTCTGCAATTTGAGTTACACCTGTTACAGTAATTCCACCATTAAATGTTGCTGTTCCTGTAAATGTTGATGTACTACTTACTCCTAAAGTTCCTGCTACTGATGTATTTCCAGAAGTTGCATTAACTGTAAACTTATCAGTATTAATTGCAATGTTGGAAGCAGATCCACCTGTTATTGTGGATGAAAATGTTCCAGATGCTGCTGTTAAATTTCCTACACGAACAGCGTCATAAACAATTCCTGCCTGGCCATAATCAACTGTTGTTTCTGGCTTAGTAATAATATTTGAAGCAAGCTTCCATGTGCTGTCTGTAGAATCCTTTGACCATGTATTGTAGCGTGTACGAACAGGATCTGCTACAAGTGCGGATGATACTGACTGATTAACTACTGCAGTACCGACTGGGCTAACATCTGTTGATGTTACGTTTGCAGTTCCCGCTTTTGCATAACTAAATGTATTTGAAGTAACTGCTGTGATTGTATATGTACCATTAAATGTTGAGTCAACACCAGTTACAACCACTGTTTCTCCAACCAAATATGGATGAGTTGCTGTTGTTGTAAGTGTTGCGACTTCAGACACGAGCAACTTATTATTAATTGAAAATGTCTGATCGCCAATACGTGCACTAGGAACGTTGGTTGCGGTCTTATCATATGTAAATGTTGTTGTAGTTGGAACAGTAGTAATTGTGTAAGTTCCGTTAAATGTTGCGTCAATAGCCGCTACGACAACTGAGTCCCCCGCTAAGAATCCGTGAGCAACTTCTGTTTCTAAGGTTGCTACGTTAGATGTTAGTGATTTATTAACAACCTTACGACTTGGTAGGAATCCAGATACTGTGTACTTACCTTCAGTGACGACACCTAGGTCATTTGTTAGAGACGTTGATCCATCACCAGTAAAGATAAATGGTGCTTCAACTGCAAGGTTTGCTGTTCCGACCTGAGTTCCTTCTCCGCCGAATACGATGTTTCCTTGAATATTTACGTCACCCTGAATGCCCACGCCACCGACTACGGTAAGTGCACCTGTAGTTGGAGAAGTGGATTCTGTTGGAATTTCAATATGAATGTTCTGATTTGGAGTAATAACCATTTGTGTATTATCGTCTGCCAAACCACCTGCTGCAAAAATAATTTTGTTCTGTGAACCTGTATCGCCTGTAGCAAATACTAAGTTACCCTGGTCTACGCCACCTTCGGCACCAACCATGAATATATATCCGTCACCCTTACCAGTAATTGTAAAATCTGGATCGGCAAAGTTAGATGATGTGATACCCATGTCAATATAACCAGAAGAATCTGTTCCGTTATTTGAATATGCAATAAAATCTGTAGATGCATCTGCTCCAGAGTTTAAATTCTTGAAAGAAATCTGTTGGTAATCAGCACTATTTGCAACTGCAGTAATAACAGGATTTGTTAGAGTTTCTGCAAAAGCTGCTGCTCCTGCTCCAATTGGCAAGTGCGAGACTCCAGAAAAATCAACATCTCCATTTACATCTAGGTCTCCCTGCATAAATAGGTTTCCAGCGATTCCAATTCCGCCATTTACTGTCAAAGCACCCGTTGTTGATGATGTTGATTGTGTTGCAATTTCAATGTGAACGTTCGTATCTGGAGTAATTTCCATTTGAGTATTACCTGCAGTTAATCCACCTGCAGCAAATACGATCTTATTCTGTAGCCCTGTTTCTGATGTGGCAAGAACTAGATTTCCGTCTCCTGCTGGTTGCCATGTTAGCCCTGCTGGATCTAGTCCAGTTTCTGCTTCTGGTGAACCAGTAGTTGTAAATGTAAATGTTGTTCCGCTAGGTGCTGCTAAAACTGTACGCTTTCCATCATATGCTGTGCCAACGCCAGTCACCCTAACAATATCTCCAGCTGAATATCCATGAGGAAGAGATGTTGTTAGTGTTGCTGTTCCAGCAAGCGTTCTCTTAGAAACAACATCATATGTGTCTCCTTGAGGCGCAGACATAAATATATATCCATCATGCGGACCAGTAATTCCAAATGTGGTGTCATCGTAGTTATTACTTGTAATACCCATGTCAATCCAGCCATTATCATTAACACCATCTGCTGTGTATGCAATAAAGTCTGTAGAGGCTGCTGTACCATTAGATATATTTACTAATGGGAACTGAACAAAGCTATTTGCAGATCCAGAAAATACTGATACTGCATCAGTTAAATCTGCGGAAGTTTCGAATGATTCTGCAGCAGATCCTTGAGAGTTGCCAGTATATGTTTTTGTTAAACTAGTTGTATCTGTCCAAACAGCATCTGTGCCATCTGTAGACAAAACTTTGTTAGTGTTTGAAGATTGATTTGGAAGTCCTTCTTGCCCTAGGGCGATAATTGAAAGCCTTGTCTCTTGATTTGCTGGGGTGGAACCTGAAGTAAACTGTGTTGTACAAATGTATGTATTGGTTCCATCTGATACTAGGTCGTTAACAAAATAAGTACTTGGAGAAACAGTAGAGTATACTCCACGATAGCGGATACCCTCTGTTATTAGATTCCAGTTTGCTGAAACTGTTGGCAATATATTAGTTGCGGCAACAGAAGCCTTGTATGCATATAGGTTTGGCCCGTACTTGACAATGTCATTGTAAGAGTATTCAACCGAAGATGAATATTCGCCTTTCCAGTTAAATCGAAGTTTACCTAAATCTAAAATTTGTGCCATTATAAGACCTCCAGTTGTAGTCGCCCTGTATTTGTATCAAAACTGTAGCGGAATGTATTATAACTCCACATCCAATTAAGGTAATCATCAGAGCGAGTTTCATATTCGTTGGGCAAACGAATTGCGCCATCACCCTTAATAATATCTATGTATGCCCTACCTGTTTCGGTATCTTGTCTTAATCCGTAAAATGCTTTGTCGACAAGATTCTCAAGATTACTTGAGTAATCTTCATCAATTTCAATTAACTCTTGGGCCATTAGTTAATCCTTTCCAGCTTTATTTCCTTTTGTAATTGTATCACAAAATATCTTATCGAGCAATGGTTTAAATGCCCTCTTCAAGGCTTACTGTAAGGACTATTGCATCCTCTATTGGGCATGTGGCCATAAGTTTATCGCCAATTCCTAGAACAAAGTCTGTTATTATTTTGTGTCTTCCGACTTCTGGATCCGCCTTGTCATCTACTCTTAAATCTCCTGAAACCAGCTTCTGAACCATATACTTATGACTTAGAACTCTTACCTCTGAGGCAAGAAATGCTGACTCTGTTGAATCTCTATATATGTAAAGTTTTACTGGAAGAATAGTTCCAAGCGTATTGCTTGCTAATACTGCTGAAACCTTTGTCTTAGATGTAGCAATATAAAATGGTGCTGGATCTTCTGTATCATTAACTGTAAAGCTAATGCTTTTTAATGAACCTTGACTTGCTGCTTCTTCTATTGGATATGCGTAACCTGGCATTTATTTCTCCTTATACCTGTAAAATTCCTTGAACAAAATAACGAACTCCAGCTGATCCCGCCACATAAACTGCATCTGTATTATTTAATCCAAATCTAAATGTCTCGTAACTATTATTTCCTGGAACGGTTAATTTATATGCAATCAATCCCCATTGTTCTGGATTTTGACTAGAACCAGCTGGAACTGAGTAAACATAAATTTCAGCATTTGTTGCTGCTGTATTAGTTGCAATAACTGATACTAAATAATTTCCAGTTGCTGTGAATGCTAAATTACCAGAACCATATACTGTTCCAGCCGCATCATCTACAATACCTAATCTTTGAATGCCTGCCATGTTATACCCCTAACCACCAAGTTGTTTCTAAATTTGCCGTTCCTCCACCACCGCCACCGCCTGAAGCGGTAAGAAGAATTTTATTATTATCATCATCATATAAAGCACTTAAGTTTGTATGTGATGAGTGATTAAAGAGCGGAGCTATATAATCTTGAACTTCTTCTTGAGTAAGGGTGGCTCCTGTAGAAGCAACTATTCCCCAAGCTGTGCCGTCCCACTTAAATGTCTTAGATCCAACTGTATATTCTTGATTAAGAGTTGGTGTTGAAGGAAATCCAAGTGCTGAAGTCATAAATAATTATAACACTACCCTTAGATACGGTGATCCAGAATTTGCTGGAGAATGTGTAATTACATTTGCACTATTAAACCAAAATGAAGTCCCTGCAAATCCTGGGCTTGGCTGTTCGTCACCTATGTAGCTACCTCCATTTCCTCCATTAAATCCTCCACCGCCACCGCCACCTGATTGTGTTCTCCATGAAAGTCCACCGCTTCCGCCACCAGTAGATGCTCCACCCCCACCAAAACCACCAGAAAATATAGACGAGTATGGATTAGCTGGACTATTTCCGCCTCTAACTCCTGGACCACTTGTATCTGCTGGTGAGTTACCTGCTAAATATCCAAATCCTCCACCGCTTCCGCTTGCAAAATTGTCAGTACCATTTACATCGCTGCAGGAGTCTCCTCCACCCCATGCGTTACCTGGTCTTGCTGCAAAAGAAATGCTAGGATAAGTTCCTTGTGATCCGCCTGAATCTCTAGCAGTTCCACCACTACCTCCAGTTGGACTTCCAGAATAAACAATATTAGATGTATCATATCCTTGAGATGGGCTTCCAGAATCTCCTGGACCTGATGCTCCGCCAGCGCCAGCTGCTGATGCAATATGTGCTATAGTTTTAAACGAATCTAAATTATCTAATACTACAATTCCAGAAAATCCACCACCAGCTCCAGAACCTCTACCGCCTGGACCATTTGTTCCATTACTACCACTTATAAAAGCTATTTGTTTTCCAGCTAATTGACTAATTGGAACAGTTCCTTGCAAGAATGTTCCATAGCCACCACGAGCTCCAGAATCTCCACCATTTCCACCTTTAGCAAAAACTGTTATGGTGTCAGAAGATCCAAAATATCCACGCAGGTCTACTATTTGTACTGTTCCAGGAGAAAATGTTTTATCCGAAGTGGCAAGGGCAGCAAGTAGTCTTCCTTTAGCAGATGAAGATTTTTTTCTACCTGATGTTCCATAGCTAGATCTTACGCTACTAATAAATGGCATTCAAGTTCTCCTTTTTAATTAAAAGTTTAGTGTTGCTGCAGCATATACAATCCAAGATCCTGCTGAGGTTCTATGTAATGTAAATGTAAATATATCAATTTTTCCTGCACCACTTGTTCCAGCTGGAGCAGCTCCTTCGAGCCATCTAACTGTTTGATTTGTTCCATTTATCTGTAATGTGCCTACACCATATCCTGTAGAGCCTTGTGTAGTAAATACGTTTACAGTCATCATTTTATTTGAATCTGTTGGAACATTTGTTAGGTTTAATGTCATAGCTCCAGTTGGAGCTGTTGGAATATAAAATATATTTCCGCTTGTCCAATCAAGTGTGCCTGAATTAGATGTTAAAGTAACTTCATTAACTTGTTCACGAAGCTCCTGAACATCTACTGTTCCGCTTAAAGAAACTCCACCGCTTGCAGTTAAGCCTCCAGTAATTCCAACTGTTCCAGTAGCTGTGATTCCAGCATTTGCTGTTAATAATCCTGAAGCTGTAACAGTGCTTGCTGTAACCCCTCCAACTCTTATGTCTGAATAAGCAAGTCCTGCTCCTGAGAAGTTAACAACACCTGCAGATGGAGCCACTGTTGTATCTTTATAAAACTTAACTACTCCATCAGAAGCATCACGAACAATACCTGAATACTTTGTTGATCCACCAGATGTATATTCTCCAACTAGACCGAGGTCTACGGCATCTGTTGCGTTTCCATCTCCAACAAATACTATCGGATCATTTACTGAAAGTGTTGTTGTTGAAAGAGTTGTTCCAGTACCGCCGAAAACAATATCTCCAGCAATATTAACATCTCCTTGAATACCGACACCACCGACAACAGTTAATGCACCTGTAGTTGGTGAAGTAGAAGGTGTTGCAATTTCAATGTGAACATTTGTATCTGGGGTAATTGACATTTGTTCATTACCAGAATCGTATCCACCTGCGGCAAATACAATTTTATTCTGTGAACCATTAGCACCAGTTGCTAAAACTAAATTGCCTGCGCCAGTTGTTGTTGCTGGTGCTTCATAAAAAATGTATCCATCATTTGGACCAGTAATACCATAAGTTGCTTGATTAAATGTCGATCCAGTAACTCCCATATCAATCCAGCCTGCTGTATCATTACCATTATTTGCATAAGCAATAATATCTGTAGATGAATTTGATGATGAATTCTGAATTGCTAATTGTGCATATGGTTCACCATTTAATTTAAATACTGCACCTGGATTTGTTAGATCTGCTGAAGTTTCAAAAGCTGCGGCTCCAGATCCAACATATATAGTATCTGTTAAAGATGTATTTCCAGCAATTCTAAGATCTCCAGTAATATCAATTCCAGTATTTGGAGTAATAACTATTTGCTCTGTACCACTTTGAAGTCCACCAGCGGCAATTACTACGTTATTTGCAAGACCTGTGGAATCTGTTGCTAATACAAGATTTCCATCTCCAGTAAATTTATTCATTTGAGAGTTAATAACACTTGTTAGAGGTACGTTTCCACCTGTATATCCAGCTGGTGTTGTAACTACAACTTGTGTAGAACTTGGAGCAGAAACAACTGTGTAACGTCCTTCTAATGTTGGTGCCACTGGAAGAACTAAGTCAAAAATGACTCCAGCAATCATTCCGTGTGGACCATCTGAAATAATGTTTAAGTTAGTACCTGCAACGCTATACTGATCAACAGATACAACGCCTGCAATTGCTCCAGACATAAATACATATCCGTCTCCAGGGCCAGTTAATGAAAATGTTGGATCGTTAAATGATTGATTTGTAATACCCATATCAATCCAACCAGATTCATTTGTTCCATTTGAGGCATAAGCAATAAAGTCAGCTGAAGAGCTAACTCCAGAGCCTGTATTAACTAATGCTGTTTGTACAAAAGATGTAGAGGATCCTTCAATACCAAGAGCAACATCTGTTAATGTAGCTGCTGTAATAAAATCTGTAATATCTTGACCAATTAAAAATGTGTCGAAAGAGTCTGACCAAAATGTCAGTGTGCCATCGGTCTTAAGAACTTTTCCTGCCTGTCCTTCTGTGGGAGGGATTTCAGAACCCTCAACCATGCGTGACCAATATGTTGTATTTGTAACGTTAGTATTTGCTGCAGGGAGTTGATTAATATATACCCATACAATATTATTATAACGAACTACGTCATTTAGTTCGTATGTGTTTGCTTGAACCCAATCGCCCTTCCAAATGAAGCGAATGTTTCCTAAATCGATTAATTGTGTTGCCATTTGCTATGCTCCTACCTCTACTAGTAAGTGTGTCGGATTCTCTTCATCCCATTCAAATTGTAATGGAATTGTTGTGAATATCCACTCTTTGTATTCGTCATTTTTACGAACTCGAATACCGTTCGAATATATACTACTCTGTGGAAGAACTACTTTAGATCCATCATCTGTAACCTGAAGATATAACCTTCCAAGATCATTGCTTGTTTTAAAACCGTAAAAAACTCCAATATCTGTTGCGTTGCCTCCGCCGCTACTTTCTCCTGCAACAGAGTCCCACGTTGTGCCGTTCCAAGACCAAGTTCTATCGTCGGTAGCAAAAAGCTGTCCTACGACGGGGCTGGTTGGAAAATCTAATGCTGGCATAGTCTAAAGTATAGCATGGTATACATTAAAATAGCTAGGCTTAAACCATATGCTTATATTATCTATACTCATTACTAACCCTCCTTTTATTAAATTAAGCTGACTCATAGCTTCCTGAAATTGTGATATTATCCGCATTCCCCCAAATAAAGGGGCCACCATTTCCGACTCCAACCCACGCAGTTGATGAAGAGGTTGGTGATGGAGTGATAACTGCAAATGAGGTGGTTGATCCAGTATAGTTTCCATTTCCAACTGCACCATACCATGAAATGCCGTCGTCAAGAATTGAGGCTGAAAATTGAAAATTAGAATTCTGTGCAGTAACTGGCAGTCCAAAATTCCAGTGTCCAGATCCTGGATTAGTAGTAGAGCCATATATTAGTTTTGCGTGAAAAAAAACTGTTTTTCCAATCTGCTTATATCGACCAGTAATTGATCCGTTACCAATTGAAAATCCGCCACCATCTGCAGTAATAGTTGGAGTATATGAAGTCCAGGGATTTAAATCTGATGCTGATTCTCCGTCTGCACCATTTGCTCCCGCTGGGCCTGTTGCTCCTGGCTGTCCTACAAATCCTGGTGAAAATTCTACCCAGAAAGAATCATGATAAACATAGGCTCTTCCAGATGCTGTGTTATACCAAACTTGTCCTGCTAATGGATTTGCTGGTGGTGTTTCTCCAGGCTGGAAGTCTCCAGGTATACCTTGTGGTATTGAAAAATTAAATACTGCATCGCTGGATGTTCCAGCATTTGTAACTGTTGCGCTTGAAGCATATGAGCCTGTTGTTACAGTTCCTACTGCAAGAGTTGATGCTCTACCTGTTGTGAGTTCAAAATCAAATATGGCATCGCTTGTTGTTCCGCTATTTGTTACTGTTGGAGCCGTTCCAAAATCAACATCGTCAACTGTTCCAATTGTAATAGTAGACCTTGGGCCCGCTGGAATTTCAAAATCAAATACTGCGTCGCTTGTATCGCCAGAATTTACTACTGTTGCTGGTTCTCCGTCTAATACAGTTGTAACTGTCCCGACTGCAAGGGTGGCTGCACGACCTGCAGGGATTTCAAAATCAAATGTGGCATCGCTGGTGTTTCCAGAATTTGTTACTGTTGGTGGCTGTCCATAAAGAACATCATCGACAGATCCTACTGAAATAGTAGCCGCTCTGCCTGCTGGTATTTCAAAATCAAAGACGGCAGAACTAGTAGTTCCACTGTTTGTTACAGTTAAAGGGTTTCCATAAAGAACTGTATCTACATCTCCTACTGCTATTGTTGCTGCAGGACCTGCAGGTATTACAAAATTTAATATTGCATCTGTTGAGGTTCCAGCATTTGTTACAGTTGCTGAATTACCATGAGTTACAGTTGTAACTGTTCCTACAACTAGTTCTCCAGTATCTCCCTTATCACCCTTTTGAATAACTTGTTGCCAATTTGGTGTAGATGGAACTGTGCCTGCTGGACTGCTTGTAGCATTTAATCTCCAGAGACTTCCGTTATAAGTTACGCCTTCATTTTCAAGATATCCTACTCCAGAACTCCATAAACCTTGGTAATCCAAGAACATTGGTCCTGTTGGACCAGTTGCACCTGTTGCAATTGCTTCAACCCAATAAGAATCATAGTAAACATATAGTTTTCCGTTTTCTGTATCAAACCAAGTGTCGCCTTCTGTTGGAGATGTTGGTGCTGTTACTGAAAGTATAAAGCTTCCACCACCAGATGTTCCTCCGCCTCCACTGCCAGATACTTCTAGCCAGAATCCGCCGTCATATGCATATAGAGTTGCTGTATCTGAATCTAGCCAAAGATCTCCAGCGTTTGGAGATGAGGGAGGGTTAGAAGAAATACTAACATTAGCTCCTCCTCCTGCTTCTGCTGTAAAGTTTAATTTTTTAGTTACGCTATCATATGTAACAGAAAGATTTGTATGAGTTCCGCCTGTAATCATTGTAGATGCTACTGATTGAATTGTTGAATCGATATCTAGCTCGGTAGATGGAACTTTGCCGTCTAATCCTAAAGAAGCAACTCCTCCAGCATTTCCAACATCTGAAATTGGAACATATGTGTTTGGTAAACTATCTCCAAGGCTTGCTACTGCTTCATCTGTGTATTCATTTGCTGCTGTAACTGCGCCATCTGCAGCGGTCTTAACAAATGCTGTAGTTGCTATTTGTGTAGTATTTGTTCCAGTTGTAGCAGTTGGTGCTGTTGGTGTTCCAGTTAAAGCTGGGCTGGCAAGTGGGGCTTTGAGAGCCAAGGCATTTGTTATAGTTGTTGCAAAATTTGCATCATTGCCAATGGCTGCAGCAATTTCATTAAGTGTATTTAAAAGAGCGGGAGAAGAGTCTATTAAATTAGATATTGCAGTTGTTACATAAGACTGTGTGGCAATAGCATTGGTATCTACTGCAATTGTGATAGTTGGAGAAAATACATATGGTGTCCAGCTACTTAGAGTTCCTGGTGGATATCCAGGGTTTCCTGGGTTACCACTTCTAATATAAAACTCTCCAGGAGCTCCATATGGGCTTCCTGTTGGAATGCTTACAACATCATTTAAACTGTAATATGCTCCGTTATCATAATCACCAATATAGTTGGGTGGATTTTGAGTATAGGTCTTAGTTATTCCAGTTCCAGTAGTTAATGCAGTAGCAATAGCATCTATTGCCTCTTCATCGCCATAGGTTGCTTCTAAATTTATCTTATCATTAGCGTCATCATATGTGACGACTATATTTGTATGTGTGCCATTTGTTAAAAGATCAGCGGCTATTTGCTGAATACCCTCTTCATCTAGTGATGCATTTTCAAGGGCATTTACTCTATAATCAAGGGACGTTGTGACAGTCGAATTATCGGCACCGACTTTAGCTTCAAGTGCTTCGATAGCGTCATTGGCATCAGCATGCTGTGCAGCATGCGAGACTGCTTGGACGGAGTCGGTTCCCTGGGGATTAGTCAAGGAATCCAAACTAGTTGGGAAATTTATTGCCATTTACGTATACCTCTTTCCCTATTATACCTTAAAATCTATTCAGTATTACCATTTTCCTAGTGGGCAGGTGGCATGCTGAAGCTTGGTTTTTAATGACATAATACAGCCACATTGCTTACATTGCTTTGTTAAATCTATAAGCTCTGGACAGGATTTACAGATATCATATCTTCTATCCGCTTCTGTATCTTCAGCATACTCAGTATTTGGATTAAGAAGATCCCATGGTCTGGTATCCCCCAACTTTTCTTTATACTGCTGCCATTTACTTTTTTCGGTCATTCATATACCCCTGGAACTATAAACTGGCCATCTACATATAGCCAACCAGCCTCTGCTAATTCTGCATGCCTTTGAACTTCTTTATCTACATAAACTAATTCTGGATTAGATAGCAATGCCGCCTGAGTCATTTCATTGCAAAGAATCTGATCTGTCGCACCATCTTTAATAAAAGATACACAAAAAAGACCATTGGCTGGTTCGCATTCAGAAAAGGTTGTTGCGCCTATTAAGGCATCAGCAATATCTTGTCTAACCCCAATAAAAAAAGCTATCTCACCATCAATTACTACAGCTACCTGTTTTGCAGATTCTCCTAAGTCCACCTTTGTCTGCTTGACTCCTGGAATAAACCAGTCTTCTTCTTGTAAATTAATCATATTGTCATTATACCTTTTCTGGTAGATTTTGTAAATAGCATATTATCCATAAGATGCACAACATGTAGTTCTAGATCCATCTGAGTTATTATTAGCTGTACAATCTCCAACTCCGTAGCATTGATAATAATTATTACTTGCAGAATTTGTTACGTCATAAGATTTGCAGTTATATTTATAAGATGTGCATACTGGTACTGGATTTGTAGACTGGCATCCTGGATAAGCGTATCCAAAAACGCATTGCCTACTATATCCGCTGCCGCTTGCTGAGTTGTTATAGCCAGGCATGGTATATTCACAATTTCCTACTCCACCGCCATTAATAGATGTTGTGCAATACCACTGAGCTGCTGGTGCAGGTGCTGTATATCCGCAAGTACCATCTACTTGACTTGAGCTGTTAATCGAACGCTCTGTTACTGTGCCGCATCCTGAAGTGGTATAAGAACTGCCATCCCATGATCCATTTACATAAATTTTTTTCCGAGAGTTGTAAACATAGTCAGTATAATTTTGATAGTATGTTCCACTGCATTGGAATCCAGAACCAACGTTTGTACCACTGCCGTAGGCTTCGCATGGACCGTAAGTTATGGGATTTGTATACCCACATAATCCCTCTACTTGAGAGCTTTCAGTTATTGACCTAGATGTAGTTGTTCCACAACCTGATGTTGTGTAGGATGACCCATCCCAAGATCCGTTAACATAAATTTGTTTGCGTGTATTATATATGTAGTCTGTATATGTTTGATAATAGGTTCCAGAACACTGACTGCCGCTTCCAACATTGGTCCCGCTTCCATATGCCTCACATGGCCCATAAGTTATTGTGGCTGGAGGGGTACATGATCTACTAACAGAATAGCTACCACTTTCGTTATAAGTATTTCCGCAATTATCTGTTCTACTTCTAGATGTTGCAGTTCCTGCTTCTACGCTAGAAACGCAATTACCGCTCCACGTAATTCCAGAATAATCCCACCCAGAATATGAAGTAATTGAACAAGGTGCTGTGTATCCACATGATCCGTCTATTTGAGAGCTCGATGTTATTTCTCTTGAATCAGATGTACCGCATCCAGATGTACTATAAGAAGTTCCGTCCCACACTCCATCTGAATAAATCTTTTTTCTAGTGTTATATCTATAATCAGTATATTGCTGATAGTATGTTCCAGAACACTGGTTGCCGCTTCCAATTACTGTACCAGATCCATAAGTTTCGCATGGACCATATGTTATTACGGGTGGAGTTACATATCCACATTGACCATTTACTTTTACACTAGTTGATACTATTCTAGAATCTGTTGTGCCGCATCCAGATGTTGTATATGAAAAACCATCCCAGACTCCGTCTGAATAAATCTTTTTTCTTGTATTGTATCTATAATCAGTATATTCTTCATAAAATTCACCAGAGCATTGAGTTCCAGATCCTATGGTGGTTGGTGTACCATATGACTCACATGGGCCATAGGTTATTACTACTGGATCGACATAATTATAATACACAAATGGAACTGTGCTTCCGATGGAAACGGTAGAACTATGAGCAGAACCTTGTGAAGCAATGCTATCTGTTAATGCTAAGGTTGAGGTATTTGTTGTAGATTCCGAATAATTAAGACCTAGTGATGAAAGCAAAGACTGGGCTTGTGATCTTGTTAATCCAGATAGATTTGGAACAGTTACTTTTCTAAGACCGAATCTGCCTAATTTCTTACGCATGTTAAGCGCTCAAATCGCCGACAAGAACCCATACATTCAAAGCTCGTTTTATAACAGTTGCGCTGCTCCATTGATTACGCAACTTTAATCCAGGAGTACCATTTAAGGTAAAACCATTTCCTGCAACAGATACTTGTGTTGATCCAGTTTGCAGAATATCTGCATAGAATCCAACTGGAAATGATGCAGAGTCTGTAATAGTTACAGTACCTCCGTCAGACATTTCAATAAGTGTTCCTATATCAGTAGGTTGCAATGTATATGATGATGACTTAGATGATATTGAAATTATTTTATCTGATTTAGCATCTAGTGCAGCCTGCTTAATATATCCGTCTGTATCTAGTTGTGATTTTACTGCTGCTATATCTAACTCAATTTCTTTATTGTATCCATTAGTATTTTTAACATCTAAATAAGTAGATGTTCCAATAAGTCCGTATGTTTGCCCACTTATTCCTTCAAGCAGCGTGTTTCCTATAGTTACATAGTTGGAGTCTAGCTTATTTCCTAAAGCTGTTGTAATTGTAGCAGCATATGAAGCATCATCATTTATGGCTGCTGCTAATTCATTCAGGGTGTCAAGCGCTGTTGGGGCACCGTCAATTAAATTACCTAGCTCTGATAATGGAATTTTGCCATTTATATCTAAAGATGCAACTCCACCTGCATTTCCAACGTCTGAGATAGGAACATATGCACCGTCTACAGTATTTCCAAGAGATGTTATTGCTGTATCTGTATAATCATTTGCATCTGCAATATCTCCCATAGTTGCAATATGATTGTTTGCAATGGTTGAATCATTTAAGTATGCTCCACCTACGCCATGTTGTAATACTAGGTTCTGATCTGCAACAATAGCAAATACATCATCTCCTGGCTCTCCACTAATTCCAGAAACAATTAGTGTCCCACCTCCTGGACCATGTAAAACTCCATCTGACCCGAATTGCCAGTAATTATCCCAAAACTCTTCATGACTAAATACATGAGCTGCTCCTCCAACAAATGATGCTGGTTCTCCATTTAAATTTGCTGTAATAGTTTGTAGACCAGCACTTGGTGAGTCTGTTGTAACAGAATCAACAGTGACTATATCTCCGCCTGGATAAAACATTGTATCGCCTACATAAATATTTGCTGTATTGCTAACTACAAAAGAAGTGTTGCTTGTTTCGTTTAAATTTGTATAAGTGTTAATAATTGTTTCTGGTCTTGTACTAATATATACAGATCTTGCTCCGTCAGATACACGAACATTATTTCTTTCTCCACCAATAAATAAATCTGCACCTGAAGCATCTTGAGTTCCACCACCACGAATATGAATGTGGTTTGGAGCTGTAGGATCAATAATTAAATACTGATCTGAAGTAATATCTCCATCTGGCACAAGCTCTAATGTTCCTAGTCCGTAACCATCTCCAGATGCTGTTCCAGCACCAATAACCCGTACACCATCGAATGTAATATCTCCAGTATTACTGCCACCAGAAGAATCGATAGAAGGAAGACTGGCCCATAGGGTTGTTCCATCTCCGATTTTAGTTATTTTATTTGTTAAGTCGTAGCCAATTTCACCAGATAATAACGCTGTTGTACGTGCTGCCCATTGCGTAGCAGTTCCTCTTTTTACTCTTATTGTAACTGACATTATGCTGTCCCGCCATCAATAACTCCAGAAGCTGGAACTTCAGTAGACTCAACAGAAAAAATTGCTCCATCATAAGTATGAATATGATCGAGAAGTCCTGTGATAGCTCCGCTTCCAACTGGATTCCAGTCGGTGCCGTCAAAATATCTTAGTTCTTCATCTGCAGTATTGTAATATATATCGCCAATTCTGGCAGAAACGGGATTATCGTCTAATGCTACTGCATGTAAGGGGACTAATCTTTTTACAGACATTTAAGCCCTCCTTATCC
>Ga0247723_1000680_pt1 | contig 22228 bp, 22 predicted proteins | sample MSEWelMarce5H_FC_FD_189079 | JGI IMG/M metagenome (GOLD analysis project Ga0247723, IMG submission 189079) | Subsurface sediment microbial communities from gas well in West Virginia, United States - MSEEL Well Study Marcellus 5H_FC | ecosystem: Environmental > Terrestrial > Deep subsurface >... | reverse complement strand
CGATTCTATTAGATTTTTCAAATACATTTTGTTTTTTATATTATATCTTTGGTGTCCCTTTAAGTTTCCCTGTTATTTGCTAGAAATATTGAAATTTTACCCTCGAAAATGTCTAAAATTCTAAAATATAAATATGGTTTGGAGTTATAAGGATACGTCATTAGTTCACGTTGAACTTTCTAACCTTTGCAATGCGGCTTGTCCTCTTTGTCCTAGATACGTAAACAATTCATTAAGGGTTAATCCGGAGCTTGAATTAGGTAGCGTTTCCCTAGAAAATTTTAAAAAGTGGTTTCCTATAGAGTTTGTTCAAAGGAGTAAAGGCTGGATATTTTGCGGAACTAACGGAGATCCCATGATGGCTAGGGATGTTTATGAAATTCTAGAATACGTCTTACGCAATTCAGAGGCTAAGATTCAAGTCAATACCAATGGGTCTATTAGAGACGGGGAATTTTGGGAAAAAATGGGATCTTTATTTGCGGAGCCATGTGTGAATAGCAGGTACGTAGTTTTTTCGGTTGATGGATTAGAAGACACCAATCACATATACAGAAGAAACGTTAAATGGGAAAGAATCATGGAAAATATGGAAGCATATACCAAATCAGGAGCTACTGGAATTTGGGACTTCCTAATATTCAAACACAACCAGCATCAATTGGAAGAAGCAGAAGCCCTTTGCAAAAAAATGGGTCTGGCATTTTCTCCAAAAAGACCATTTGGATTTGAAACAGGAAATCCTGACGAATACCAGGATTTAATGGTTTATGATATAGACGGTAACTTTTTATATAAGATAGAACCTGCCAGTGAAGAATGGAGATTAAATAGATCTATTAACAAATTTGAGAAAGGCGAAGAAAAAATATGGGTACCTGGCAAGGACAAAAAGACGGAGGATGAAATAAAGGATAAGTGGACGGGCCTAATAGAAAGAGAATTACCAAAATACGAATTTCCTGAAAGATTTAAGAATAAATCGGTTAGTTGTAAATCGTGCCATCCTATAGGAAAAGAGATTTATGTAGACTGCAAGGGTAATGTTATGCCTTGCTGTTTTGTTGGAACGATGTATAATAGTGATTTTCAACATCAGGAAGCTTTACAGATAAAAAAGCATCTATGGGACTGGGGAATGGACAGGATCAATTTAAATAATCACACACTAGAGGAGGTCATTGAAAGTAAATATCTGGATGAGGTTTTTGCAAATAGATGGGGTGGTGCTAAAAAAGACGAGGATAAAATGGGATATTGTTTTAATACGTGCTCGGTTGATCACATGAAAGATCTTTTTGTTAGAAAGGAAGAACTCCCGATATCACCAGAAAGTCCTAATCCAAAATCCCTCATATAGGGTTTATTGTTGGCTGCATATATAAAGAATGACTGATACCATAAATTTAGTTTACGACGATTGGCCGTTGGATCAAGGACATCCTAATCCAAATGGGGATAAACATTTTCCTGAGGCTAATGCATGGATGACTGGGGATGGCCCAATGGAAACACTCAGATATAGCAATTACGTTCACCGCAGAATGGAGGATGTTGACAAATATCCTGAAGAAAATTTTTTCTATATAGTTTGGCACAGACATTCTTTATATAACCGTTTTTTACATTTTGACAGGCTTCCGATAGGAGATGATATGATCGGACATTTTCAAAGAAAGAATAATTTATTTCTGCTTCTGATAAACGACCAGGAGATAGAGCCCAAGGAAACCATAAATAAATTGGATTTAGCCTTGGGTAGAAATAACATAGATCCAAATAAAGTATTTTTGGTTAACAATAATTCAAGAAATCTTGAATATAAAATACAACTTAGAAGTAATATTAATGTGCATAGCTGTAGGGCAATGCCTCTAGCACTAGCAAAAACCCCAAAAAGTAATTTCGTGGTAGATAAAATGGGATGTTTTTTTATGTCCCATAACCATTCCCTCAGAGAGAGCAGATCTGCTTTTGTTTGTCTCATTAAAAAGTACGACCTGATCGAAGATTTTGATTGGTCATATCTTAAACTCTGGAGAATGCCAACCCAGGATTGGGAAACAATATATCGCAGGATATTTAACGACTTGGATATGAAGCTACTAATGCCGGAGATCGAGTATTTTAATGCATACGGTGTTAAAAAGAGTAGTTATGAATCCCATTTTCCGTGGCTTGATGAAATGACCATAGACAGTCCATCCTGGTGGGAAACATTTAATTCACAGCAATACGAAAACACCTATTTTAACGTAACTGTGGAAACACAGTATTTTGGTGAGGATCTACATATTACTGAAAAGTCTTTTAAACCGTTTCTTCATTTGCAGTTCCCTATGATTCTAGCTTCTAGGCACCATATTAAACATATGCGTGAATATTATGGATACGATTTCTTTGATGATGTTATTAATCACGATTACGATAATATTAAAAGTGACAGGGATAGGATTTTTAAATTTATAGAAGAGCTAAAAAGAATACAAAGCAATAAACAATTTTTTATTGAATTTTATAAAAATAATAAGGCTAGATTTTTAAGAAATCAAGAAATGGTATACTCGTTTACTAATGAGTATGATGCTACATATTTTAAAGCATTAACAAAATTCAATCAACCAAAACAAACATTAAATCTAGTTTATGACAATTGGGATGAAGATTCTAATCGTCCCATCAGGGGAAACTCTGAGGATCTATATCCAAACACTTTCCACATGAATTCTGACAGTGTTGTAGGATCTCTACAGTTTGATAAAAGACTAATTAGAAGATATAGATTGGAGGATGTTCCTAAATTGGGAGACAAAAAACTTTTCTATTTCGTAACCTTAATCCCGGGCATTTTAGCAGAAAATATAAAAAGTGGAAAGTTACCTATAATCAAGGATGCTATCAGTACACTAAAGGAAAATCCAAATTTCAATGTAATAATAATGAATGAGCAGGAGGCGGAGAGGAAAGAAATGCTGATCCTTCTAGATAAATGGTCAAGAGAAACTGGAATAAATCAAAAACAGTTATGGGTTTCTAATAATAATCCAAGACTTCAAGAGTTTAAGGATGAAATAGGAACGGACATAAATGTACACTCCACTGTTAGACTAGCTAATTTTACTGCTAATTCTGTTATACATTCAATTGGTAGAGTTGAATTTAAACCAAACAAAAACGGCGAATTCTTTATGTGTCACAACAGAAGACCCAGACCCCATAGATATGGATTACTCTGTCTTCTTAAAAAAAGCGGACTTTTAGATGATGTCGATTGGTCTTTAGTTCAGGGATTTCAGTTTAATGGAAACAGAAATCCAGAATCTTTCTTTGGTGAGGTATTTAACGAGGATGATATATTAAATATGAAAGATGAGATTCAATATTTTTCCAGCATAGAGCAAAAGAAAAGTAGATACGAAGAGGAGAAAACATGGTTTGATGATAGACAAAATGAAAACAACGTTCCATGGAACGAGACCTATGATAAAAATCAGTTAGAAAATTCATACTTTAACATCACAACAGAAACTGAATTTGCATCAGATTTGACACACATATCAGAAAAATCATTCAAAGCATTCTGTGCAATGCAGTTTCCTTTAATAGTAGCATCCGCACATCATATCAGAGAGATAAAAAAGAAATATGATTTTGATTTTTTCGATGATGTTATTAATCATGATTATGACAGTGAAGAAAATCATAGAGATAGGTTATTTAAATTAGTTAAGGAGATAAAAAGAATAAATGATAATAAAGAATTTTTTAAAGATTTTTATATAAAAAACAGAAAAAGGTTTGAGGAAAATCTTAGAAAAATAGAGGCAAAAGTTAAGGATCAAACAGATTCGGACTTCTTAAAAAGAATATCGGGAATAATATGAAAAAAGTATTAATTACTGGCTGTAACGGCCTAGTAGGAAGTTATCTAAGAGATCTTTGCTTAGATAAAGGATGGAAGGTAATAGGAGTAGATAGGAATTCAACCAAAAGAATTACTACTAATTTTAATTACCAATTTAAAAATATAGATCTACTTGTAGAACAAAATATAATTGATTTGTTCAATGGGGAAAAATATGATGTCGTTTTCAATTGTTTTGGAATCAAGGGATCACCGATGAAAGCAAAAAATAATCCGGTAGATTTTTTATATCCATCATTTAAAATAAATACTGAGATAATAAACCAGTGCTATTTGAATGATACGTGGTTGGTTTTTGTTAGTTCAGTTGGTGTTTACAGCCCCGCAGAAAAATTTTCAGAAGATGACGTTTGGAAAACATTACCATCGGAATCTGATTGGTTTCCTTCTTGGTCTAAAAGAATGGGTGAACTTCTGCTAGAATCCTATCGGGTTCAATACGGATATAATAAATGGACAATAGTAAGACCCGCAAATATCTTTGGTGAATATGATGATTTTAGCGGTAGTGGAACATTGATATCAACGATGGTAAAAAAGGTCTACGAATCTTCAGGTGAGATCGAAGCATGGGGAGACGGAACACCGATTCGTGATTTTGTTTATGGAAAAGACGTTGCTTTATCCCTGATAAAAATTTATGAAAGGGGAATAAATGATGTGGTTAATTGTGGATCTGGAATAGAGATATCCATAAAGAATGTTATAGAAGAAATAATAAAGGCAAGCGGAAAAGATATTACAGTAAAATGGGATCCTTCTAAACCTAATGGAGATCTCAGAAGACTTATGGACACCGCAAAACAAGAGATTCACGGAATAATGCCAGAGACTAAATTCTCCGATGCAATACGCAACGTTTATGAATACTACTCTAGTCTTTTTGAACAAAGTATTCCAATCATACCCAAAGAGAATTTACTTACTGAAGGAGCATATATTGGAAAAATATCAGATTTTTTGGAAGAAAAAGAACAAGAGGATTTTAAAAAAATGATAGCGGAGGTAGAAGAATATTCGTGCGATGACATTGAAAATAGGCTCACGTGTAAATATAACTATAATGATCTGGAAAATCAATACGATCATAACGTTCTTCCAAGTAAAGTGGCAGAAAGAGATGCTTGGGTGAGAAAAAACAAATTCCACGTATGGCAAAAATGGTGGGAATTTAAGCATCCCAAAGAATCATATTTTAATAAAATAGCAATAAAAATATTAAAACATCTTTATCCGGAAGCTGCTATAGCTTTAGATGAGGTAAATTCACAGGGAGCCATGGCACTTTTCGAAGATGGACATTTCATAGATATACATAACGACGGGGCTAATAAAGGAAGACTCTGTGTAATTATATTTTATCTTTCCGATCCTTCTACACACAATAACGGCGGGGGTGAATTAAGAATAATAACAGGTACAGGAAAAGAATTTACAATAGATCCAGTATTTGATAATTTCTGTGTGATGGATTTTGCAAAGAATAATATAAAACACGAGGTAAAAATGGTCGTTAATGGGTTTAAGAGATATACGTATATAAATTTTATAACACTTGATGATGGAATTTTGGAATCTATATTTCCGAAAGATATAGAAGATAAAAAGAAAAAAATAATATAAATGATAAACAAGGATTCAAAAATTCTAATTACCGGGGGATCCGGGTTAGTTGGTCAAAATCTAACAGAGAGATTAATCAGAGAGGGATACACGAGCTTAAGGGTTAATTTACATAAACGTGGTGTTAGAACAAAGCATGATTGTGTAGAATATACAAATCTTGATCTACAAACATATTCAGGATGTAGAGAAGCAACCGAGGGAGTAAATGTTGTTTTTCATGCTGCAGCATCAACATCAAATGCAGTCGATACTGTAGTTGATCCTTTAGCACACGTTACACCAAATGTTGCAATGAATAACTTTCTGATCGATGCAGCATGGAGAAATGGGATAGATCATTACATATTCATATCATCTAACACTGTGTATCCTCCAAAAGGAGATGAACCAGTGATAGAAACTGATTTTCTATTTGACGATCCCTATCCGGTGTATTTTCCGGTTGGTTGGATGAAAAGATACGCAGAGGTTCAGTGTGAATTGTACGGAAAATATCTTCCAAGAAAAATGAAATCAACTGTGATCAGACCGGCTAATCTGTTCGGCCCACATGATAAGTATGATTTTAATAAATGTCACGTAACACCAGCTACCATCAGAAAGGTAGCAGATCGTATGGATCCAATACCTGTTTGGGGCGATGGATCAGAATTAAGAGATCTTCTTTATATAGAAGATTTTGTTGAAGCATTACAGACTGTAATGGAAAAAGAGACAGAAATGTTTGAAGTATACAATGTCGGATCTAATAAGGTACATTCGGTTTTAGAGGTTCTCGAAAAAATGAAAGAGATAGCACAGCATGATGCTCCTACTGAGTTTATCAGTGGTAAACCATCAATGATCCCGACAAGAAAAATAGATTCTAATAAGATTAAAGATAAATTAGGATGGGAAGCTAAAACCCCACTAGAAGATGGATTACTTAGTGCATATAATTGGTACTTAGAAAATAAAAAAGAATTTGAATAATATGAAAGGATTAATTTTCGCTGGATGTTCTTTTACTTGGGGACAGGGACTTTATTACTACTCTAAACTTGATACATTAGTTGAACCTGCACCGGATTGCTATGATGCTAAACTTGTTACTGATGCACATAAGAGATATATGTCAACTCTAAGGTATCCAAGATTAGTTGCAAATCGTTTCAATACATGGGAGGTAACATCAAAACAAAACGGGGGTTCTGAAGAGACGTCGATTAATTTTATCAATTCTGCATTTGGTTTATCAGAAGGATTTGGATTTCTGGTTGATGAAAAATTTGATTTTAAAGAAATAGAATATGTTATTATTCAAACCTCTCAACCAAACAGAAACGGATTTAATTATAGATTTAAAGATAAGGATTGTAAATTTCTAATATTCGATCAAAGTAGTAAATCTAATTTTTACGAATGGCTTATAGAAGAAAGAAATATAACTATCGAAGAATGGAGACAGGAACATGTTAAAAATTACTTCGATAAACTTAAAGATTTAATGGTCTTTCTCGAAGAGAAAGGGGTAAAAACCAAAATCCTATGCTGGGAAGACGACTATCTAAATTTAATTAGCAATGATATATTCATGTATAATAGATTTATTCCTCTTGAATACAGGGGTGAATCTTTTCCATGTATAAGAGAATTGATGAATAAACATTCACATCTGACAATCAATTCAGATTACGACAATTTGGTAAATCCTCCAAAAGATCATCATCCATCAAAAGAATGTCACGAGATTATAGCAAATGCTGTAATCAATTCAATTCAGAAAGATCTCCAAAAAGAAAAAGATTCTAATTCTCCTGTTTATAAGGAAGAACTAGAATCTGAAAAAAATATAGAAACAGTGGGAAAAAAGATAAAATCCCTTATATAATTTTGGCAGGAGGGTATGGATAAGTTCCTGTTTCAAAATGTGTTATTCTTCCGTCGTTTAAATTAACAACTGGCATAGACTGATCTACTACTAAGGTTCCGTACCATTCTGCTAATTCAGGAAAGGTTTCCTTAAAGTTTTTACCTCTTCTACTGTCATATTGTACATAGAAGCTTTTAAAATCGTGATATAAAATAGATTTATCATCTTCAGTAGTAGTGTGACCTTTTTCTACTACTTGTATATAATCTAACAATCTTTGAAATTGAGCAAATTCACCAACACTAAATAAATTTGGTGTCATTTTTTCATTAAACCATTTAGTTAATTTTGCGTGTAATTCTGCTTTAATCTCATCAGGAAGTGCTACTGGTGACATAAAGGATGGCCATCTTAAAATATTAAGATCAACATTGGGTTTATTTGCTCCGTATTTCTTTTTTAATTCAATCATATCGTCAAGAAAATCAGTAATACTGAATAAGCATAAACTATTAATAGTCATCATAATAGTTAATGATCTTAGTTTTGCTCTTTCTAGAATAGCAACTAGATTGCTTCTCCATTTATCATAAACTAATCCGTCTCTGATATACTCAGCATGTCTTCCGTATGATTCATTGCTCGTATAAATGTCCATCTCTTTAATTTTCATATTATGAGACATGTCCACCATTTTTTCCAATGTTTGCTCTGTCATTCCTAAATTTGAATTAACAGCGAGCCTTAAATTTGGAGCTGGATTTAATTTAAGTACTTCTATAAAATCCCAGAAGTTATGACTTAACGAAGGTTCACCACCGGTAACTCTAATTTCTTCTAGGGTTTCTGATAATTCAGGCCACCATTCAAAGAATGCCTGGACGAAAGGATTTCTTTCGTTGTGTTTTCCAAATACCTCAGACCATGATCCGTCGCTTCTATATGCTCCTGCTCCGTCTGTTTTCATCTTTTGGTAAGGACCAAATTTTTGAATTTCCTTTCCCCATGTTGTACTGTAACCTGCATTACAGTAACTACATGCAAAATTACAAGTCCTGTCAAAACTTATTTCCAGTGTTTTTAATAACACATCATCTCTGTAATCCATTTCCTGGATTTTAGATATGTCATCTTCATTATAAATGATGCTTTTATAAACTCTATCCGAAACGTTATTCCTTCCTATATCCTCTATTTTCCAACAGTATGAGCATTCAGCAGGTCTAACTCCCTTTAGCATCATTTTCCTCATCTGCTTCTTGTGCTTCGTGTTATGAATTGCAGAAGGATTAGTTTTTATTTCTTCTAAGTCTATGGGATGAGGCAAAGGAAGATGACACGATCCAGTAAATCCATGCCCGAGGTGAATACTAGCATTGTACCATTTTGCAGCACAAAAACTTTTACTTATTTTATTGAGGTTTTTTTCCCTCCATTCTATTAATTCCTTTGACATAATTTAAATTATATTTGATGTATAAAATTGCAATTATCAGTTAAATCATAACTTTTTCCGTGTATGAATTCTTCGAAGACGTGCTTACTTATAGTTTCATTGTCCCTTATGATTTCTAATTCGTGGAGTATTACACCCAAATAGTTTAAATTGAATCCGTTTTTTGGAAAATTTCCAGCCCCGAAAATAATATGTGAATTTGAATCTGATGCTAATTTTTCTTCTATAAAATATAGGGTTAAAGCATTTCCGTCGATATAAACAGTTACTGATCCATCCTCTTTAGTTATTAAAAGCTCATATTTTACATTTATCTCCCATTCGAAATTGCACGTTAGATATTCGGTTTTTCCTGTACTGTTCGTCACTATTAATAGAATTCCATATTCTTCCAAATCTATTCCAAAATAGCTAGGCAATTTTGCAAATAGTGTAGACTTTTTTGTTACTGGTTCATCAAGTTCAAATACAAGTTTGAAACTAAAATCCCCTTCATGATCAAATATGTGATTAGCAGGATCTTTTATAAATTTTTGGCCTAATATATTCGGCCACATTATCCAGGGTTCCCCTTCTTTAATTTTTAACATCTTCGTAGAATTTTTTTAGCTCTGGGAAAGTTTTAAGAAAATCTGTTCCTCTTCTTTTATCATGCTCATCAACAAATGCTATAAAATCCTTTCTGTTTTTTTCAACATCAAATCTGTCATCTGATATAGCATAATCGTAGGTTCTTTTTATCTTTTGTATTTCAACATCAGAAAATCCATAATTATCATGATTGAATTCTGGGGTTGCATAATAAAATGCTTTCTGTGCAGCTTTAAATATAAGTTCTTTATGTTCGTCGTTTAATATTTTAACAGATTGATGCTCTGGCCATCTTAAATAAGATGTATCAAGCTGTATTGCAGAAATCCAATATCTTTCTTTATTCTGATATTTTTTCTTCAATTGAAATATTTTTTCTATTAATTTAGAATATCCAAACACTGACATGGCATTAAAGGTTGCCATAACGTTCACTGTCACCTTTGGTAATTCTTCTAAGATCATTTCTATGTTTTCAAAAAAGTGGTCAAAATTAAGCCCAAAACGTATGTACTCAGCTTGTTCTTTCCATGCTTCGCAAGACGTAAATACTATTAGTTCATTTACCCGACCTTCGTCTATTATTTTCTTACATAATTTTACAAATTTTTCAATTAGATTCTTTGGCACTCCTAGATTTGTATTAATAGAAAGATTTAATTTCCTATTAGGCTCATCAGTTTCTGCTATAAACTCTAATATTTTCCAAGTATCCTTTGATAGAAGAGGTTCGCCTCCAGTTATTCTAAACGTGTGGAGATCTAGATAAAGATCTGGCCACCATTCCCAAAATGCTTCGACATAAGGATTTTCCTCTGAATGTTTATATGGTATCTGCCCGGTTTCTTTAGGCCATTTAAGATCGTTAAAATTTGTAGATGTTGGATATCCACCATGTTTTTCTATTTCCTCCATCCATTTGGATGAAAACATAGGACTACAATATGAGCATTTAAAGTTGCACGTATTAGAAAAGTTCACCTCAACATACTTTGGGTTATAATCTTCGCTCCAGCGAGATTCTTTAATCTCTTCCATATGAGGAAAGGACCAAGGCTCAGAACTTTTAAAAATTCTGTCAGAAAAAGATTCAGAACTGTCCTCAACTTTCCAACAGTAATTACACTCATCAGGTCTTTCCCCCATTAGCATCTCCCTTCTGACCTTCTTTTTGTGTTTGGTATTATGGAGAGCAGAAGGATTATTTTTTAGTTCATCTAAAGGGATTTTGTGAGGTATAGGGTGGTGACAAGAATGTGTCATTCCGTTGTGTAGATGCATAGTTACCTGTGTCCATTTAGCTAGACACATTCCACATCCGGTAGAATTTAGTTCATTCCGTGTTTCCTCAAAAATTCTTTGATCACTCATTATGCTTTACAATTTATTAATAACACATTATTCCCTAAATCCTTCGTAGCAATTATTTCATATTTCATATTATTGATTCCATCAGACTTATAATCTATGGATCTTCTTTGCATCTCGGTAACAAATCTTCTTTCGTTTTTGGCTGTCGTTTCGCCTTTAGCCCATCTATTGTTAACTAATCCCTCGTCAACATGGGGCATGCATTCAAAATCTCCTTCTCTTCTAAACGGTATAGGCATATCAGTAACTGAAAAATCTCTTTTCTCGAAAGTTACGTTCTTATGATCAGCTCTTATTCCTTTTATCATATCTGGTATTTTTTCGTCGCTAGCATTTTCAAAGTCGTAATGCAATATAGGTTTTATTTTACTGTTGTGAAAATCCAATATTTGACTAGGGTCATCAACGAATTTATCAAATATAAGTAATTCTGCTATCTCACCTTTGAAATTTATAGGATTATCTTTATCTGCATTGGTTCCTAAATAAATCGGACTTTTATCATCATAGCTAAACATTCCTTTAAATATATAGGTAGATATTTCTTCTTTAATCCCCTTTTCGTTAGATTTCCCTAATTCGTCATTCAGAAAAAAACTAAATTTAAATTCAGATTCTTTGTAAGAAGTAGTTACCCAGGTCCATTCTTCGTCGCTTCTTTTTAGCCAATTGTAGAACATATCATTGGTCCGATCGTAGACCATACTAGTAACAGCCCTTGAATTATTAAAGGAGATCGAATATGGACAATAGCTTTGCTTTCTAAAAACTGGAAATTCTATGAACTGTTTATCATCTTCCCCTATTAACCATTCATTATATTTTTCGTTCTGCTGATGTGCTTTAAATAAAACAGCAATCGTATGATCTTTAGATAATAGATTGTTTATTTCTTTTTTATGTGGAATTTTTATCCATGAATTATCCCCATTGAAAATTGCTACATTTTTTTGCTCATATCTTTTATATGTGCGACAATCGGAATATCCTTCAAAATGAGCTCTGAAGAAAAGATCGTCATCCTCCATACCCCAATCCCAATAATTATTTGAATATCCATTTGTTTTTTCTACCTGTTCTTTAGTGAAAAGAACCACCCCTCCAAAATATTGCTCGTAGTTTAATTTAAAGTCATACTTAGAAAGCTTTGTTGCTATATGTAATGGATTTTCTCCGGGATATGAATAGTCACAATCCTCGGATATAGGAAGCATGTCGATGTCGTGCCATGCTATGTAATCACATCCATCGTCAAAGGCAAATTTAGCTGCAATGTTTTTCATTAAACCCCTATTAAAAAGTTTATCGTCCATTTGATTAGCAACATAAAACCTATGTTCTATACCTCTTTTGTTTAGGAAGTCGGTTAAATGAGGCACTAGCTTTTGTAAGTGCTCGTATCTGTTTCTGTATGGGATGCATATCCCTAATTTATGTTTCATATTCCTACGTCTATCCAAGTTATATTTTTATCTTTCTTTATTCCATGCTCTGTGAACTTAATTCTGAAAACCCCATCGTCATCATCAGAATTTGCCAAACTGTAATTTTTAGAAACCTCGTTTATAAATCTTAATTGATTCCACCTAGTAGCTTGATCCTTCCATTTATTCTCAAAGAATCCATTTTCACTATGACCCAGTGCTTTAAAAAGACCTTTTCTTCTTCTAGGTACCTCTAATTTTTTATGTGAGGTAAGATTTATTTCTCTCACATCGCAGTTAAATATATGAGCATGATTTTTATTTCCCGACTGATCCACAAGTCTGTAATTTCTAATATTTCTTGCGTTGTAAAGAATATGTAATTCTTTTGACAGTTTATATTTTCCAAATTTTTGGGATTCGGATAATTCTACAATCTCTTCTTCTGATAGTGATTTTTTTATCACAGCAAAAGAATCTATTAAACCTTTAAACATATTAGGATCACCTTCTCTATTAGGGTTTCCCGCCCCAAGATAGAAAGTGCTAACATCTTCATATGATCTTAGATCTTTAAATCCCTCGGTTTCACCTATTAAAATACCGTCTTGATATAATTTAATTTTCCTTTCTTTGAGGGAGATCGTAACACAAATTATAGTTTGATGGTTTGTTTTAATGTCAGAATTTATATAGAATGCTTTTTCTTCCTTGTCGAATGTAACAAAGTTGTATCTTTGAAAAGAATTATAGGAAACCGCAGTGTCATATCCGGGTAAACTAAATGCAGTGAAAACATCAGATTCCTTGGTGTGATCACATTCAAGATCTTCAGGATAGAAAGAAATAAAGAAAGTAAGATCAGTATTTAAATCAAAATTATTCTTTATCTCTACGTATGAATTAATACCATTAAAATACAGAGCTGTAAATTTTCTTTTAGCATTCTTGATAAATCCCAAATCAGTTGCACATCCATTTCTTACACATCTTAATAAAAGATCGTCATCTTCAAATCCCCATCCCCAATATCTATTAGAATATCCGTTCATTCTTCTGAATTCATCGGCTGGAAAAATAGTAACTCCGCCGAAATATTGATCGAATGTTTTTTTGTGATTGCCAGTTTCATCCTCCACTATATCCTTGGCTAGATGAACAGGAAACGTAGAGTAGCTATAATCAACATCAATCGGTAGTAAATCTATGTCATGAAAAACAACGTAGTTACATCCAAGTCTTTTTGCATATTTAAATCCAATATTTAACAGCATCCCACGATTGAATTGCTTACCGTCGTCTTGATTGACGATAATAAGCTCAAATGGGATTTTTTTACTATTCAGATAATTTACGATATGCTTTTTGAATATAGCAAGATGTTCCCATCTGTGTCTGTGGGGTACTATGACTCCCAGTTTATTCATTCAAATTATCTTTTTCCTCCACAAATTTATTGTGAAATTCTGACAGGTAAAATTGAATTCTGTTGCTCCATTCTTTTTTATCGATCTCTTCCACCCAGACTGTTAAATCCTCCATGCAATTTGCAATTTTCTCTAAAGCTTTTACTTTTCTAATCTCTAGATCCTGAGGTGTTTCTGTTTTTTTAGCTACTGCCATAATTTTTATTTTTTATATGGATATGATAATTTTTATTAATTTTTTCCAAGACATGTATCCGTCGTAGCTGTTTACGTTCTCCTCAAACATAAATGCAGGATCGCTTATATCCAGGCTATTTTCTATTATAGCATCATACATCTTTTTATATTCGAGGGAAAATGCATAATGAGAATTTACATCTGCTACCGCTTTGATTCTTTCCAAACATGTAGCATCCCATTTAAAATGGTGCACCTGAACAGAATATTTTTCAACAGGAGCAATTAAAGGATGATTCCATCCCTGCCATTTCCATGTTGTGTATCCATCTATCTTTGCATAGTGCTGTCCGGGTGTTATTTCGACATATCCCTTAGTTAAGCATATCTTGTTTGGGCAGGCTTTACTTAGAGGATATCTGAAAAATCCAGCAAGTGGAAATTGAGAAAAGATGTCTTTATTTTTTCTTATTCTGGAGAATTCTCCATTTATTCCTAGTCTGTCAACAAATCCACCTCTGACTAAGTCCCACCCATTGGTTTCACAGTCACCTGCTATTCTTCTTGGATGATCACTATAAAGGTGGAATTCATCTATATCAGCAACTATCCACCAATCATTTGGATGTTCAGATTTACAAGAATTGTAAATGTTAGTTACCTCTTCCCAATCAAAAATTCGGTTTTTCTTAGATCCACATATTTTTACGTTTGTGTAGTCTTTTATTTTTTCTGTAACTTGATTCTCCAAATCCGGATAAAGATCCGATCCATAAACGTATAACAATATTTCATCAACGCTAAACTTATTGTAGTGTTGTATGAAATGAGGAATAAGATCAACCCCATGTCCTATTACAGATATGACTCTAAGCATTTTTTCTTTTTAATATAGTTATACCACTCGAAGATGGTCTTTCTTTTAATCTACCATAATTAAATAGATTAAATATCTCCCATTCGCCATTATCGAAATCTTTTATAAATTGTGAAGGTCCATAAAAATCGTGAAAATCTTTCTTCTGGTCCTCCGTTACTATATAATTTTCTGAAAAGTTAGGGTCTGTGTCGTGGATAGCAATTATACCATTTCTTTCCATTATAGTGCTGTACAAATTAAAATCTTTAGAAACACCATCATACGAATGATCACCGTCTATAAATAGGAAGTCTATTTTAATGTCCTGCATGATAAAGAAATCATAAAATGCTCTTTCTGAGGTCTCTTTTATAAATCTGGGGTGAAAATTAGATCTATAGAATCCAGATTCCTCCATCATATTAGACTGTCCTCCAATTCCGTTACACGGATCTACGACATATGTTGCTCCGATATCACCCCAGTTGTAATCGGGATTTCCTTCAAATATTCCCGATCCATGTAGATCTATTCTTGCTTGTGTCATTATTCTTGGAATAAATCCCCCGCCACTTCCTATACACACACAATTTTTAGACCTCGTAAATTGGATGAGTGAATAGATTAGTAACCCATCTCCCAGATCAGAATCCGTTGCACCGTGAGACCAGCGGAAAGGCACGGGAAATTCCCCGTCATTCGTTATAGTTTTTTTGATATAGTCCAGATTCAGTATCATCATTTTATTTTATCCTGTGGGGGTGGAAAGATTTCACGCAAACGAAACTTAATATGAACTATAAGGTATTACATTATATAAATACGGGGTATTATATTACATTTACGACATGGCACAAAGAATAATGACAATAGGAGATGTTCACGGTAGGGATACATGGAAATTCATGACCCACGGTAGCAGCTACGAATTTGAACAATGGGTCATTATGCTAGAAGCCGGTGCAAATCCTAATGATGAGCTATTTAAAAATGACTATCCATACTTTAACGTGGATAAGATAATTTTTATTGGTGATTATGTCGACAGCTTTACCATCAGTAATGTTGCAATAAAAAAGAACCTAGAAGATATTATACTTTTCAAAAAGTCAATGCCCGATAAAGTAGTTCTTCTGTGGGGAAATCATGATGTTCAATACTTTATACCCAATCAAATATGTAGTGGGTTTAGACCAGAAGCACAATGGGATCTACAAATATTATTTAGAGATAACAAGAATCTTTTCCAGATGGCATACCACGAGGGAGATTATCTTTGGACACATGCTGGTTTATTAAAACCGGTATTGAGTGACATATTAAAGCACAATCCTGAATTAAGAAAATTAGGAAATGAGGGAGCAATACTTAACCAAGCATACGAAATGGAACTTCCCCAGATATTCCAGGTCGATGGAGCAAGTGGTGGATGGAGCATGTATGGAGGTCCGCTTTGGGTTAGACCTAAGCAGCTTGAAGAAGATGGGGTAGATCTTCACCAGATTGTAGGTCATACCCCGCAAAAAAAGCTAGTAGAAAAGGAAAATAAGAGAGGGTATAAAATTTGGATAACTGATTATATTGAATATAATGAAGAATCTGAAATTGCCCCATTTATATTAGAGATATGATATCGAAGAAAATAAAGGAAAAAGTTAAAGCAATGTCTAACGGGACTTACACTCCCCTGGAGAAGCAAAAGGTTGTACTGACCTTCGAGATAACAGAGAAGCAGTATAAAAAATATCAAAGATGGAGGAGAGCCAAAACGAAAAAAGAGGGAGAACTTTACGTGGGGGCTGTAGGCGGGGCTTATACATTTTGTTTCACCCCAACAGGTATCGGACAAATTATAGAGGTTAGAACTTCTGATGGGGATAGGTTAGATTTAACGGATTTTGATACTTGGTAAAATATAAAGAACGTATGAAAGTAATATTTTTAGATCACGATGGTGTGATATGTCTTTCCAATAATTGGGGAGGCAGAATGAAGAAGCAGAAAAAATATGGACGTAAGCTTAGTCAAGGAATAGGTGAACTCCCATTAGATGCCAGATTTGACGATTTTGACAGAAAAGCGATTGATGTTCTGAATTCCATTCTTGAAGAAACTGGGGCGGAAATAGTGGTAAGCTCTGATTGGAAACGATGGGCTAGCACAGAGGAACTTGGAGTGTATTATGAACAGCAAGGAATTATTAAAAAACCTATTGATTGTACTCCATTCTTTAAAGATCTATACAGAGACAGAAAGGTGCCTAATTCTGACGAATTTGATTATAGGTATTTTGAAAATCTTGAGCAAGAAAGACATTTTGAAATTCTGGATTACCTAAAAAATCATCCAGAGATAACTCATTGGGTTGCTATAGATGACTTGGGAATGGGAATTGATATTGTCTACTCCGATGGACAGGAAGATCAAAGATATTGGGGACTTACCAATTTTGTTTGGACAACAATACCATTAGAGGGAATTAAACAATCGGGTAAGAAAGAAAAGATTTTAGAATTTTTAAAATAACAATTATTATGGAATACGTACCAGTTTTCGGATTAATGTTTTTAGCAATTGGATTAATCTCATGGTCATGGGTTAAAGGAATTGACTATATGAAAGAGAATCATCCAGATTATAAAGGTGATGATTTTTTAAATTGGGGAAACGAGAAGATAGATGACGAGTTTAGTAAACAAGCTCGGGCAAATCAACCAGAGATCATAGAAAAGAAATCAAATCCCAAACAATTCGACGGAATTGAAAGCGGAGAACCTTTTGTAAAAACCAGAAGAAAAAAGAATCAAACAAAATAATTATGCAAAAAGTAAGTAAGTACAAAAAACAAATCTTCACATTCATTACGCTATTCTTGTTGGTAACCTATGGAATATTTCCTGCACTCAGTGCCGCAAATACTATGCTAAACATTTTAGGAAGTATTGGATTATTAGTCTTAATCGTGTGGGGAGTATTAGAACTCCGCAATTTTTTAATTCCAGAGGAAAGTGATAATCCAGTTTCAGAAATTAAAACAGAAGCTGAGATATCAGAGATTAAACCTAAACGTAAAACAAAAATAACAAAATAAAAATGGCAGGATTTAGCAGATACAACAATCAGTACGATATAAACGGGAATCGTAGAACCGAAAAAGAATTAGATCAGCTAGAAGCTGAATTTAAAAATATAAAACAATTAAAAATCAAAAAAATGATAAAAGCAATCGGAGCAAGTGTTATAGGATTTATCCTATTAGTAGTATTATTCAATTCATGTGAGAGAATTGATGCGGGATATGTAGGTGTTAAAGTAAACCAATATGGTGATAACAAAGGTGTGGACGATGTAGTAGCAGTTACGGGTATGGTATTTTTTAATCCACTTACTACAAAAGTATACGAGTTCCCTACATTTATTCAGCATAAAGAATACAAAGGTGAGAATTCATTCATTGTAAATAGTAAGGATGGTTCAGAGTTTAGTGTATCGCCTATTATGAACTATTCAGTACAAAGAGACAAAGTACCTGCTATATTTAGTAAGTATCGTAGACCTTTAGAAGATATTGAGGAAGGTTTCTTAAAGACGGCAGTGTATGATGCATTCAGATTAGCAACTAACAAATATACGGCTGATGAATTAATTAGTAATAGAGCAGTATTTGAAGTTGAGGTTCGTAGATTATTAGATGCGCAACTATTAAAAGAGGGATTCCTCATAAATCAGTTCACATCAAATTTGATTTATCCTGAAACATTTAAGAAATCAATTGAAGCTAAGAATAATGCAGTTCAAGCAGCATTAAGAGCAGAGAACGAAGTTAAGACAGCAGAAGCACAAGCTAAGATTAAAGTAGCAACCGCAGAAGGTAATGCACAAGCAATGCTAACATCGGCTAAGGCTGAAGCTGAATCAAACAGAATGAAGCAACAAACATTAACACCATTGTTATTACAATTAGAGTATATTAACAAATGGGACGGAAAACTTCCAGTATATGGAACTGCACCTATGTTATATAAACCAGTTAATTAAACATTAACAAGGAACTAATTAGATGTCTGAATATATAACACCTAATTAGTTCTTTAAAATATGGGGATGTCCAGGAATTGATCCGGATGAGAATGGTATCACTACACGCAGAGGCATGGTACTCGCCCTCTTTAATCAAGGTACAAACCGATAATCGACAACGAGATATCAACAATGACCTTCGAAGATGCAATGTCTTTCGTAGGTGCTGATTACGCACTAGCTGCCTAATCACTCCCGCACACATCGTGGGACTTAAAATAGAATGTGTACCAAGGTGGAAAAGTGATTGAACCCGAAATCGAATCACCCATTGTTTATCGGTTGCCGATGGTGAAGAACCAACCGAATATTTTGTTAGGCAAGAAAAACTAACTAAGCGTGTGAGACGTTAGTGTTATGATTACTTTCGGAGACAGGGGTTCGAATCCCCTCATCTCCACCACGTTATATCGTGGAGTAGAGCAGTGGTAGCTCGTTGGGCTCATAACCCAAAGGTCGCAGGTTCGAATCCTGCCTCCGCAACAATTTAAAGGGTATCAATTTATTGATGCCTTTTTTAGTGATATATAGATTCAAATACAAATCCAGATGATCAAAAAATATATCGATTTTCTTAATGAATCTATCAAATACCTCTCAACAGAAGAATTATTTAATTGGTTAGGGGAAAGAAGAGATCACACCTTCATAGCTCTTGATACAGAAACAACAGGTTTAAAAGGTCCAAGAATAGATCAATTAACCCAGATTGCTGCTATTGCTTTTTCTTTTGATTATGATTCATTAACATTCACCGAGGTTAGTAGATACAACAAAAAGATCTCTTTAACACCGGAAATTAAATCACTAAAGCAATTGCCAGATTCTAAAATTCAGGGTGCACTAAAATATAACAGATATGGCGTAAGTGGTGGAAAATTTCAAGACGAACAGGTTGTTATAAATGAATTAGTAGATTTTGTTGGGCAATTTGAAAATACCATTTTACTGATTCAGAATGCTCCTTTCGATATGCCTATGATCAATGTTAGAGCAAAATTCAAAAGACTCGATAGCGAGGTATTCGACACCAAAGATTTTTTTGCATACTACTTGATACCGACTCTACAAAAATTAGCGGAAACTGATCCAGAGGCGCAGAGGATATTAGATTCCCTAGGTAAATCATCAAGTGGAAGTGTTTACACATCATCCCTTCCTAAAGTTGCTGCTGGATTAGGTGTTGATCCTACCGGAGCTCATGATGCATTATATGATTGCACTTACATGGTTCAGACGCTAGAAAAAGCCTTTGCGATAGTTAGAGCCAATTCTGACATTGAAAGAAAAGAATTTCTTAGACCGAGAATCTCCACCGATCGTTACATAAGAATGAAAAATAAATTGAACAGAAGATAATGATCAAAAAGTTTTCAACATACGTTAATGAGCAGTATTCCAACCCGAAGGATGTTGTGAATATCATATATGGCAATCCACAGATGGAGCACAAAGAAAAGATGGATAAAGGATCTTCCCTCTATTCTTCCGTAAAAGACACAGATCTTTGGAAAAAATGGGAATCTACTACTCCTCCACTTCAAAGTTCGGATGCTGTGATAAAAGCAATTGAGGAATTAATACTGATAGGTGCAGCTCAGACCGAAGAAGATAAAGAATTTGTAAAAGATGCTGAGTATGACATGAATGCTATTTTTGTTAAATTTTTAAAACTTAATGGCGTTGAAGAAATCACAACAGACGATCTTGAAAAAATAGCTTCTGAATTAGATCCTATTACATTCGGTTTAAAATACATTTTTAATTACCCAAGACCATATCAATTAGCTTCTTATTTAGATCTTCCTTTATATCCTTCACAAACTACTGATGCATGTAGTCCAGCATACCCATCCGGGCATTCTATAGATTCTTTTGTAATAGGAGGATTGATAGCAAAAAAATTCCCACAGCTCAGAGAAGAGGCTGAAAAAATGGCTGCTAAAATTTCACAATCTAGATTACAGGGAGGTATACATTTTGGATTCGACCAGGAGTTTGGTAGACAAATTGCTGAAGATATTCTAAACCTCGATTTCCTTTCTATTTAACCAGTTTTTGTTAGAAAAAATAAAAGAGTGGGGATTCTGTGTTTAATCTAGTTTCTTGAATATATAAAGAAACTCTGTAGAGTTTAAATGCAAAGAAATAGATGCCATTAATTTTAAGAAACGTCAAAAATCAGCCTCTGGAAATCCAGGAAATGGATGACAACCTGACATATTTGGACGGTAGGATAACAAATCTAGAGGCAGATCCTCCGGGAACTTCAGGGTCATCTGGGACATCAGGTGGAACCGGTTCATCCGGATCTTCAGGACAATCAGGATCTTCGGGTACATCAGGGACAGGTTCTCCAGGTACTTCAGGATCTTCTGGTACATCTAGCACAGGAACACCAGGGACATCGGGAACAAGTGGTGCTACTGGAGGATCGGGAACAGATGGTTCGTCAGGAACATCAGGCACAGGTGCTGCTGGTACTTCTGGTACTTCTGGTGAAACCGGTGCTGCTGGTTCTTCTGGAACATCAGGATCTGGTGCTGCTGGAACCTCAGGTACTTCTGGAGGATCTGGCGTAGCAGGTACTTCTGGTACTTCAGGTGAAACCGGAGCTGGCGGAACATCGGGTACCTCGGGTGAAGCGGGTACATCTGGTACATCTGGGCAAACTGGAGCTGGAGGAACATCAGGTACCTCGGGTGAAGCGGGATCTTCTGGATCATCGGGTTCTTCAGGACAGTCTGGTTCTTCTGGATCTTCAGGACAATCCGGTACTGCAGGAACTGCAGGAACGGCAGGAACATCAGGACAGAGTGCAAGCTTTTCTGGATCTGCATTTACAGTAGCAAAATTTAATGGAGATGGAACTGGTTTAATAGACAGCTCCCTCCAAAATTCCGGTAATTCTTTCAATAATACAAATCCTCCTTCCGGACAATTTTCTTGGCAAATTAATGGACATGGAACATCTGGTCTTTCATACGGATTGCTTGTTAAGGCGGGGGGTAATTCAAGTGACGTTGGATTTAAAGTACAGGCGATCGATTCGAATACTGATTATTTAATAGTTAGAGGAGACGGCGAAATAAAGGCATCTAGTTTATCTGGTTCTGGAAATAGAATGGTTATTGCAGATTCCACCGGAGCTTTATCAACTCAGGCAATATCATCAGGAACGTCCGGTACATCTGGAGCTAATGGTACTTCTGGACAAACTGGATCTTCTGGTACTTCTGGTGCTGATGGCGTTGTAGGATCTTCTGGATCTTCTGGACAATCAGGATCTTCAGGATCTTCTGGACAATCAGGTACTTCTGGTGAGTCCGGATCTTCCGGATCTTCTGGACAAACTGGTACCTCTGGTACTTCTGGTGAGTCTGGTGTTGCTGGATCCTCAGGTTCTTCTGGACAATCTGGATCTTCAGGATCTTCTGGAC
>Ga0247723_1000679_pt1 | contig 22240 bp, 43 predicted proteins | sample MSEWelMarce5H_FC_FD_189079 | JGI IMG/M metagenome (GOLD analysis project Ga0247723, IMG submission 189079) | Subsurface sediment microbial communities from gas well in West Virginia, United States - MSEEL Well Study Marcellus 5H_FC | ecosystem: Environmental > Terrestrial > Deep subsurface >... | reverse complement strand
CTACAAGAAAAGAGGCAAGAAATGAAACAATGCAAAAACTGTGAGAGCGTGGAATTGGTATTTAGTGGCGTTGACGCCTTTCTTTTGGGCGTACCTACGGAGACTTTCTGCTATCCCTGCGCCAATCAAGAGGCACAAAAGGGGGCGGTCATATGCTAAGGGAGAGGCTAGAGCTACGGGCTACCCGTGACGGAAATGCGATCATAGGCTCATTTTATCGCGTAACGGCGTGGAGGGGAGAGGATTATCTAGGGGAGGGGATCTATTCCGGCTATACGAAAGCCGAAAGTCTGCGGCTAGCGCGTGAGAGCGTGAAAGAGAGAGGAGGTCTAGGGATATTTGCTAACGCTTAGAGGCGAGCTATCGCACTCTTTCCGACGTATGGGGGAGAGTGTGGTAGCCTGTTCCTAATGGTTAGGGCAGGGCTTAACGGATGAAAGAGAGAGAAAATGCAGCTTCAAGAGATAGACACGATCCAGGACCTAAAGGTATGGGTCGAAGAGAATATGCCCAAAGCTGAGGTATATGAAGATATGTACGGCACAATCACTATTCGCACCAACCTGGGTGCGTCAATGGGAGGATATCTATTTGAAAGAGGTGAAGAGTTATGAGCAATGCCTATGTTGTTTATGTGCGTGAGTATGAGGACAAGACAGAAGATCATAAGCCTATTGTCTATTCGGTAGAGATCTTTTCGGAGGATGAGGAGAGAGAAATCTCTTATGCAAGAGGGTGCGCGTCAATAGCTGACGCCGCTTATGATGCCTTTAAGGGGTTAGAACTATGAATGAGTGCGTATATTGTGAGGGAGTAGCTGATTTTCAATGGCTAGATGGGGGCTGGTACGTGTGTACCGGCTGCATAAAAGAAGGGCAGACCGATACTGAGGCAGAAGGAGAGGGTAAATAATGAGCAAAGGAACCTATCTAGTTACTTTTGAGATAACTAGCAACACACACCCAGGAAAATGGGATTGGGATAACCTTCTTCTTCTTGATGAGGAAGAGGATTATCTGATCCACTCAATCGAGCAGATAACAAAAGAGGGAGAGAGTAATGAATAAAGAATATCTAATCGCTAAGGCAGACCTATGCAAGGATCTAGCCATTGAACAGCTAACCAATGGAGATAATGAAGAGGGCGTCAAAAATCTTAAGCGGATGATACGGGCGCTAGAGGAGATCAACCTCATTAACTACCTAGAAGAGAGAAGAGGATTATGACTAGTTTCCATCCTAAAGAATATGACCTTATCAACCTATATGAGGTCACAGATGAGCAGGGTGTAGCCCTGTGGGGCGGTAACAATGAGGGTGAGGCCATAATTTGGTGGCTTAAAGGCAATCAGGCTGGCCGGATTTTGGTTTCAGCCTGGGATAGCAATGAAGAGGATGCCTATTTGATCGGTAGACCCATAGATATTACCGATATTGTGGCAAGAACCTACGATTATTATGGGCTAGACTGATGGGGTTTACTATCGGAATCATCTTGGTATTACTGATAGCCTATGCACTTATCGTTACGGAGGACAAATTCAATGACGGAGATCGCTAGAAGGATAAAGACGGCCAAACGTGGCGCGGTACGTCAACGAAATTACCGGCGAGCAAGGGATAGGGCGATGACTCGCCTAGCTACTGCTTACCCTGAAACATACAAGGAACTGCTCGAACAGGAGAAAATTGTAGATGAACAGATGGGTAAGAAATGGCTTGATATTGACGGCAGCACTGACCAGTATATGGATACTGACTCCGATACATCACCTGCGGGTGGAGGAGAAGGCGACAAAGCCGGTTCCAGTACAGACCAAAGCAACGATGGAGGAAAAGCGTGAAAACAAAGCACTTGCAGTTAGTTACCTCAGAGCACTCGGTTACGATGGGAGTCAGAGAAAGTGTGCCATCACCCTATGGACCCGTGAGAGCAGGCTTGACCACCTCGCCGATAACCCAAGATCAACGGCTTTCGGAATTGCTCAGCTCCTTAGAGAGCGTAGTAGAAAACCTGAACTACAAATCCTTCACGCTATACGATATGTTGAACACCGCTATCGAGGAAATTTCTGCAGTGCTCTCCAACACTCAGACCGAAGAGGGTGGTACTGATGCTGACGGGAGTTAGTTTATTCGCCGGAGTCGGAGGCTTCGACCTGGCTATGCAACGTCAAGGAGTTAAGGTCGTAGCTAGCGTAGAGATAGATAAGAAATGCAACGAGGTGCTGGCAAAGCACTTCCCTGAAGCAACACAATTTACAGATGTAACTACAGTAAAGGGAGAGGATTTAATAAATGCAGGATTTAATCCAAGCAAAGGAATTATTACAGGAGGATTTCCCTGCCAAGACCTCTCAGTCGCTGGCAAAAGGGCTGGTCTTGCTGGCGAAAGAAGCGGGTTATTCTGGGAGATTGCAAGAATTGTGGACGAAACGCAAACCGAATACTTCGTTATCGAAAACGTCCCTGGTCTGCTATCCAGTAACAACGGAGCAGATTTTGGAGTCGTCATCGGGACGATGGCCGACCTCGGGTATTCTCTTGGATGGAGGGTGCTTGATGCTCAACACTTCGGAGTACCCCAGCGAAGGCGTCGTGTCTTCATCGTTGGGCGACGTTCTACTAGCGAAGGCGTTGCCGAAATACTCTTTAAGTCAGAAGGCTTGCGAAGGGATCCTTCGGAGAGCAAGCAAGCGCGGCAAGAAACTACCGGAAGCGTTGGAGAAAGCTTTGGTCAGACAGGTTTCGCAAAGTACAGCCCAGGAGTAACCACATTAACTGCCACCTCATACAAAAGACCTGAAGACAATGTTGTGGTTCACAAAGAGTAGACGGGCGCAGAACCCTGATGATTACGAAACTTGGATAGAGGGAGGGGTAATGCCTACGCTAAACGCTTTTGATAATGGTGATATCCGAACTACTATTCTAGTAGGTTGCTTTGAACTATGGGATTTCCCAACTGAATCGGTAGCACCAGCAATGACTAGTAGAAGGGCAAGAGATTTGATTAAGTATGAAGAACCAATAGTCTTTTACGGGAACAGAGTTGCCGATATTAGAATCCAGGATAACAAAGTAAATACTTTACAAGCCCGTATGGGAACAGGTGGAAATAATATGCCGTTAGTAGCTGAACCAAGCGCTTATGTACGCCGCTTAACGCCGGTAGAGTGCGAGAGATTACAGGGATTTCCTGATGACTGGACAGAAGGACAGTCAGACTCTCAACGATATAAGCAGATGGGAAACGCGGTAGCTGTACCAGTAGTTGAGTGGATTATTCAGGGTATATCTGATACACTCTGAACCGCCCTCCTTTCGAAGGACTAGCCCTCACTGTTAACCTCTTTCCAGTGGGGGTTAGTGCTTTATCCGCCGTTACTGTAAAACCCTGGACCCTTAAAGGTAATCGCAGGAGAGGACCATACACGGGTCATAGAATTATGGCAGTCAGTGCAGACGGGTTCAAGGACCTGAGCGTGGATAGACTGCTCAATTTCTCTAGTGCTACCGCACTCACATTTGAAAGCGTAGATCATAACTTTACTGCCTCTTCTATATCTAGGTAACCTACTAACTTGTAAACCTTATTCTTATTTTCAAACTCGGTAGTAACTGGCATCACTTGTGTATACCATTTAGGTTCAGGCAGATCCATAAGATCAAAAGAATAGATACCAAGTGGAGTGGAGTTGATGTAGTACGGGATCAGATCTCGCTCTGCTGCCTGAGTGATGAGCTTGCGATATTTAACTTCTTCGATAAGCAGGGTTTGGTAATGAGTCTGCCTGCACTTAAGTTCAATATAGTGAGCAGCCTTCTCACTGGTGCAGTCATAAGTATCATACATCCCTGGACTCTTAACTAAGTCAGGATAGAGACTGCCTTTGAGGTAGTTAAATAACTCTTCTTCTTTCACCGGAAGGGTGTCTCCCCACCTAATTCTTCTTGCAGTCTACGCAGTGAGTTGGTACACCTACGATCAGCAGTAGATACTGCACACTCTAGGTACTGCGCTATCTGCTGCAGAGTAGCGTTCTCATAGTGGCGCATACGTAATACAGCTTGATCTTGCTGGTCTAGTTTGAGAAAACACTTCTTAATATCTATCAGGCTGATGAGTAGGTTGCCACCTTCTGCTGGGCTGGATGATCCTCGTGGCTGACCATCGTTAATCATCTCCTGCACTTGCTCTAATACTGTGCCATCTATGACTGATGCAATAACAAATGGCAGTAGCTGACCAAGGGTAAAGGTCTGGTAATAAACCTCATCGTTGATCTGATAGCCAGACTTGTTGGCCTTCTCCTTACGTGCATAGCGTTCTACTGCACGCTTCATCTGCCAAGCCACACGTCTCTGGTTGTATTCTAATTGCTTAGGATCTTCAACATTCATCTGCTCTGTGATGTAGGCATTACGTGTGATAGCCCACGCTATACACTCCTGAGTAACATCATCTCTTTCCACCCAATGCTTATAGCGCCGGTGAATTGCATAAGCAACTGACGGCGCTAACTCATAGATAATTGGATGGAGATCACTCATTAGGCCACGTCTCGTCAAGGACCATCATTGCAATAGCAGAATAGTTGAGTAGATCCAGGAATGAATCACGCAAGGACTCGTTGCTAGGCTGCACGCCTGAGTCAAGCAGGTTGTTAATGCGAGCTATCTTATCCCACATACGTACACGCAGACCATTAAGTGCTCCACCTGGTGATTGAGCAATATTCTTTGGGCCGTAGTCGTGATGCTTACGAATGAGTAGGTTACCTGCGGTATCCATAATGCGCCAGACATCTGTAACAAACTCTGGATCTACCTTGTCTGTGTAGGTCGTATCAAGATAGTCTCGGTTGCCGTATCCACTTCTAGGATCTGAAAGCCCATATGCTGTATAGTCTGTAGAATCATCTGCCATTCTTCTTTATTCACCCTTCGATTCACCTACTAACAAAGCCCGCGTAGCGTCTGCTCCGTGTGCTAGGTAGTAGTCATTGATGTCCATACCTGGTGGTAGTGTAACAATAGTTGAGTTCAATATCTCATTGGCGACACGCTTGGCAAAGTCAGCGCCAGGGTTAGACCCATCTTCCTTAATATCATTATCGCCTACTACAAAGACAGTGTCATAGCCAGTAAATAGCTTGGGGAAGTGTGGCTTCCAAGACTGTACTCCAGGGACACCCACTGCTGGGATACCCAGCATCCCGCTAGTGATGACTGCATCTAGTTCACCCTCGCAAACAACTATGTAAGGGGACATCTTCAATATATCTGCAACATTGTAAAGGTGCGCCTTCTGCCCAGTGGGTGAGCCATACTTAGGCTTGCCATCATCTAGGCGTCTAAACTTAAAGCCTACGCAACTACCACCGGCGGTGATGTAAGGGATAGAGATCCATCCTTCATACATCTCGTGACCATTCATCGCATCAGTTACTGTGCCTAGTTCAAAGCGAGCAGCTACTGTCTCAGATATCCCACGTTCGTCTAGCGCGACTAGAGTTTCCGGACTTACCTCTTGGGCGTATCGCTGCGCCGCTTCCAGTAGCAATTTCGACTGCGCGTTTGAGGCCATCCTTAAACTCCAAGTTCTCTATGATGCAGACAATACTCACTGCATTGCCACCCTTACCGCAGGTATGGCAGAAATATAAATTGTTATAGGTATTTATTACAGCAGATCTACGAGTATCACTATGCAAGCAACACTTGACTGATACATCTTGTCCTTCTCGTACCTCACCACCGAAGTAGGAGACGATAGGACCTATGGGGACTGAGTTTGCATCAGTGGAGCGGGAACTCCCGCGACCTTTACCCAGCCTTGACCAATCTTGTGTTGACATTCACATCCTCCGCACTTCTCGTGCCAGTGTGTGGCACGCTTCAGATGGTTGAGTGAGTTCTCCTCACCTGCCTTAAGACAGTTCTCGCAAATCATATCTTCGTTGCCCTCTTCTTAGGAGCAGGCTTCTCAGCAACGTACTCTTCTACTGCTTCTTCAGCATCAGCTTCTGCGATTGCTTCATCTAGTGGTACAACTTCTGGTACAAGTATCTCTGATGTGGTGATTTGACCTTCTGGAACTGGCATCTGTTTCTCCTTTAACCATTGTGATAGATCCTGGATAACCCAGGCTTGATCTATTGAAGCGTTGCGACGCTTAACTATTACATAAGACAGTGGCACTTCCCCAATACCACGAGCCTTAGCATAGTTAAGCGCCTCAACTTGTGCTTCTCTCCAGAACTGAGGCAGCGCAAGCGTTGCTCTGTTCTTGAGTTCAAGGATGTAAGTTTCTCCTGCGATAACAGTTACGATGTCGCCTTCATCCTTTGCCCCAGCTTTAGTCAGGCGTTCTGCAATGGCACCCGTCTTACGTAGCCACTTCATTACATCTGTCTCGAACTGAGAACCCTTAGTCTTGTTGTACTGACTCATCTACCAGTACTACCTTGTTGATCTTATAGATCACATTGCCTTCTTCATCTTTGACTAACTCGACAACTCCAGACTGAAGCAGAGCACCAACGAAGTTGGTTAGATCTACCTTGATTGCATCAACGTCTTCACGCAGTGCATCAACTTCTACACGCAAGAGTTCAATATTAATCTTATCTCGGTACTTATTTGATAAACTTTCTTCAGCCATTTGATTCCCTATCTATTCTTGGACTATGTAGTCGCCTTGATATCCATTTACTGCATCGTTTCTTAGCATAACACCCCAGGCATTTTTATCAGAGATCTGACAAGCAGCATAGTTTACGAACAGTGTTACGTAATCCTTGCCATCTGCAGCGTGTGGCCCAAAGCGGTTCTTTACTGCAGCTACCTTCAACTCACCATTAGTTGGGTCATAGCCCAGCGTTAAAATCAACGCCGGAAGCTGACTTACCTTGCCGTGAATGGAACGTCTAGCAGGTGGCATAGATGGTGATCCATACTCACTCTGCTCAGATACGTGGTGTAGCACAAGTACGCAGGCTTCAGTCTTACGTGCCATATCGTGCAACTCCATCATTATCGCACGTAAGCCAGCCCACTCATTGTCAGTCTCTGCTGCCACATTCATTAAGTTGTCTATGACAATCAACTCTGGAGCGTGACCATAGAGTTCCACATATGCTCTGATCTCTAACTCAATATCATCTAGTGATGGTGATGAATCAAAGACCCACTTGATATGTTCTAGTTTGCCAAAGTGTTTATCGTAGTAGTGCTTGTTGTTAGATAGGTTTGACTCTACTGATACCTGGGAGTGACCAGATGCAGCAGATGCTGCTCTCATCATCACAGTAGTAGTGTCTGTATCTGCTGAAAAGAAAAGGGTTGGCACGTTTGCCTTCATCGCATAGATAAGAGCAAACATAGACTTACCAGCGTTAGGAGCTGCAGCCACCATACAGACTTGCCCTCGCCGGAACTTGATCTGCTTATGTGCCAGCGCCTGCCACACGTCAGGAAGGGGTGTTGCTTTGGTAAGCACCCCACTCCAAGCGCGTGATAAGTCAAGCAATGCCTTCCCCCTTTAATGTTATACGTCGTTTACGTCTGATTAGCCTGCGTTCACCTTCAGTAACGCCACCCCAGATACCGTGCATCTCATTTTGTATTCCCCACTCAGCACACTCTGCTTGATGTGGACACCTTCTACAAATTGATTTAGCCATAACCATCTCGGTACTGTTAGAACCTCCAGCTACCTTTTCAGGAAACCAGAAGTCGCCACCGACTGTCGCGCAAGCAGGATTCTCATAGAACCTTGGCTCGCGCACCGATCATCGGATCCAGATAGTTTCGCACTTGTCTGTCGCACCCTTTGGTGCAGCACACATATATCCATTCCAAGGTCCACGAGCTGAAGTGCCTGAACGTAGAGCCATCACACCGTGACGACAAGTTTGTGCTCCGTCTGTTGCAGGAGCAGCAACTGGTGTTGCGTTAAATGCCTGAGCGATTGATGCAACTGTTGGTGCAGGGGCAGCGACTGCTCCACCTGATAGTTCATTACCAGTAGCACGAATATTGAGTGCGTTCATAGCAAGATCTGCTAGTCCCGCTTCTAGTTCTGACACTGATGCAGCGTACAGATTGATGAGTGTTCCGTCGGCTAACTTGTAGTTCACCTGGAACTTAGTTGTATCGGGTGCTGACATTTATTTTCCTCCACTTGGTTTGATGTTTAATCTTGCTGTCTCTGATCCAATGCTTACTGGGACATAACCAATAAGTTCTTTAACCTTTTCCTTGTCAACTGTCTCACGACCTTTAACCTTTGTCCAACTGATTTCAATACCACTGGCTGTAACACCAACGGTTCCTTCGAAAGAACTTTTGATTGAATCTCTTTCAGTTTCTAGCTCTTTGATCTTTGCATCTAATTGTAGAAAGTGCAAGGCGTTCTTGTCAACTTGCTCGTCCTCAATGATTACTTCACTCAGGACGATATGTTCTTTTTTTAAGCCAACGCAACCCATCTCACCTGATGCGTCATAGTACTGACAGTAATGCTTGCAGAAAGATTCATCCTTCTCAGGCTCTGGAGCAGTCTCCATCCTCTTGATCTCAGTTAACCACTCCATTGCTTCTAGTGCAACATCTTCATCGTAGGGTTCTGAGTGAACCTTTACATCCTTCTCAGCACCATCACGAGCTATAGCAACCAGGTTAACAGTGTTGACTGTGTGACCATTCTGCGATAGTAGATAGCCATAGATCTGTACCTGCCAACGCTGTTGCTTTGATGGGAAGTAGGAAAGGTTCTTAACCTTGCTTGTCTTCCAGTCAATGACTGCGCCGGTGCTAGGTATAAATAAATCCACGTGTGCTTTCATATCACCGTGTGCTACTGCAGTTTCAACTAGGTAATCTTTACCATCTGGATCTATGTGTCCGATTGCCTCTTCGATTGCTGCGTGAATGGCAGTACCCATAATTGCTGCGAGCTTTGATTGGTTATCGTTAGTCTCAGGCTGACTGTTCAATCGGTACCAGACCTTACGACGGCAACCACCAATCTCTGATGGACCTACCTGTGTCTGAGTACTGCGATCACGAGAGGCATCCTTAGCGTGGAGCACTGTTAATAGCAGTTCCTTTGGATCTGTAATCATTGCGGGTTCCTTACAATAAATGCAGCACCTGGATAGTTGGCTGCTTCTAACTGTTGTGCTATCTGTTCACGAAGTTCTATCTCTATAAAGACTGGCGCTGCTGATCTGCGACCAGATTGTATTGCTTCCTCTAACGCATACTTCAGTGTCTTATCCATTATCGCTTATCTCTGTACTGTAGAAAAGCATCGAAAGCATAAGCTGATACAAAGCCAATCAGTAATCCAAATAAAAATCCAAGCATTATCCCTATCCCTTCTGTTGAGTAACTAATTGAATCGGAGGACAGGTGTTCACGTCAAGTACCGACGCGATCTTTATTGCCTTCTCTGCTACTACTTTGGACATAAGCAAGGACTTGTAGGAGTTAGGCTTGAGTGAGTAGAGATAGCCCAGAGCAAATGCTCCACCACTACCTGCTGTAAAGAGTCCACGTTCACTGGCGTTGAATGATAGATCCGATCCGATAGAAAACAACATCCCATCGAAGGCAACAAGGTAGGCGAAGTTAGCTTCCTTATCGGATGCGTCGTATCCATTATCCTTAAAGGCAGCGTAGATGCTAGGCAGTACCTTCTTGCCCATCCACTCCACCGGATCGTGGTTCTTATACGTTGGTGGTTTCCAATTAAACGCGAGGATATCTCCAGGTCGTGAGTCGCCCGTGATACCTAGCAGATAGTCACCCACGCTTACGATCTTGGGTGTTTGAGTAGATATGATGCGCTGATCGTTATCGGTGATCTGCGAATCAGCAGCCATCACTACGAAGTCAGGTCCTTGGATACCTACCAGAGTTGTCATTGGCAGATCATATCACGGCGTGTCGCAAGACACACTTTTGGCAGATAGGTGTGTACAATATGAGCCGTAGGCGAATAACAGTAGGCGGCCCTAGACGGGCCGAGGAGTATGGAGGCCCGACAGTATGCTGCTCCGTCTACTCTCCCTGCAGAAATTCATAGGCAGGAACAAGATCTACAATGGCCTTCCTAAGCCCTTTGGGACCGATCTCAGGGGTTTAGGCCCCGTCCACGCCTGTACCTGTGGCTGTACCGTATTCAACATTATGGCAGCCTTTGAGGATTATGACATAGCTTGGTGGCACCTCGACGGAACCTGTGCCAACTGCGGGAATCTGCTCACAATTCCCTGCCCTGTGGATAACCCTGATGGACCACAAACTAACGAATATTAATGAAGAAGCCAGGACTGGTCTGTGCTCAGTCTGTGGTCCCACCAAGATTAAACTCAGAGATAAGAACCGACCCCTTCGTGGCAGGTATCGGTGCAAGGCAGTCTATAAACGTAACATCATCAAGAGCCAGTATCCATACGCAGTCCATAAGAAGGAATCCTGTGAGCACTGTGGCTTCATCCCAGTCCACGTCAGCCAGCTTGACGTTGACCACATTGACGGGGATAGGTGGAACAACGACCCGACTAACTTACAGACGCTCTGTGCTAACTGTCACCGCTTAAAGACACACTTGCATAACGACAACGACTCTGGTATTTTTTAACAGAAGCGGGGAAACCAAGTACCCGCGAGTGCTGGACAAAACCCTTACAGTCTTCGCGGCCTGTAGGGGTTTCGTTCTTTTCTGGCATAAAAAAAGAAGCCCCCCACCCAGGATTTCTCCTGGACAGGGGGCCATTGCCTCGCGCTTATGGGCTAATTACTTAGCTCCACGTCCAAACTCTGTTGCCTTTGGGTCTAGTGCCTTAAGCAGTGGACCTGCGATAGCAGCAATACCTGCTGTTGCTAAAGCCTTTGGATCTGTAACTCCTGCGAGGTATAGCGCAATTACTGACGCCACTCCAGCACGAAGGTATGTTGCGAGTACTGCTTTCATCTTTGCATTGATTTTCATTTATTCTCTTTCTTCTTAGGTAAAGGCTTAGGGAAATTAGCCTTTACTTTGTTGATAGCCTTTGGCTGGGGCAGCCAAGGGAACCAAGGTGAGGTGTCGTTTCCGCACCCTTCCTTGATCGAAATATGTAGGTGCTTGTTGTGCTTGTTGGAACCGGTGTAGTCACGGTCACCCTTTTCTCTTGACCAGATTCTTCCCTGGAAGATTAGGTACTTTACTCGTGGATCATTCTGTAAATCTTTATAGGCGATAGTGCAATCAATACCCTTATCAGGATCGTGTGTCACATCTACTGCAAAGCCTGAGTTATGGTCTGAGTTTGGGTTCTGATGAACGTGTGCTGCGCTAGGAAGCAATCCATCTGATGCCTTCTTGCGCTTAGGAAAGTGTGCTGTTGCTTGACGCAGTGCTGCGATAGCAGCAGGTGTGGCCTTCTTTGCTAATGGGATCATAGTTCATCTTCCTTCTTTGGTTTGTCTTTTAGTCCGTTGCCTGCAAGTACTGCTCCTAGGCTTCCTGTAAGGAATACAGTGAGCGTAGTAAGTAGTTCGATAAAGGCTCTGTCGTTTGGTGCTTGGTCACCCAATGGTTGTGTTACAAATATCAACGCCCAAAGGATCCCAAATACTGAGCCTAGGAATACCACACCTAGTATTGCTCCAATAAAAACAACAAGTCTTGCTTTAAGTTGCTCGTTGGTAAATCTCTGTCTAGCCATTGAAGGTATCCTCCGGAAAAATATCTTTTGTGCAACTGCCTGTTGGAATACATTGAGGCGGATTACATTCTGGATTATCCCAGTTCTCATATTCCTGACAAGGATATCTAACCCAGCCTTGATAACTGCAACCGCTAAGAGTTATTGCGAGTAAGAAGGATGCGATAAATTTCTTCAACTTGTCGCTCCAATCTGTTTACCGAATCTTTAACACTTGAACCACCGTTAGGCTTGAGTTCATTGAGATAGTGTTTTACTAGCCATCTAACTGCTGCAGCAAAGCCACCAACAATGGTTACTACTGCTACTGCTACCGTTGCATAGTCTTGTGCTTGCATTAGACCGTCCGAATCGTGACTAGAAGTGAGCCGCCAAAGCCAGAGAATCTCTTATCCTCTGGAGTCTTGTTGATGAAGTCCATCTCTTCGATGATGCCTAGGTATTCTTCACCAGTTCTAAAGTCTTGAACGCGGATGGTGTCGCCAACATTTTCAATGGCTTCAAGCTGAGACATACGCTGATAGGCAGAACCTTCAAACCCTACTTCGTTGCTGAACTTATCGCTCTCGTGGTCATAGCAGAATACTGGGTATTGGATCAAGCGCTGACGTGGAACTGCCGGAAGCGACTTCAACTGGTATCCAGTAAATAGAGGTCCTTGGGAAGAGTCAGTGCTTGATCTAAGTATAGTAAACTTAAATCCTAGATACTCTTGTGAAGTAGTTGGGTAGTTTACGTTGATCTCAGGAACAGTTGCTCCTTGTGAGAATGAACCAATGTTGTATGCGTTATCTCTTGAATCAATAGACTCGATACTGATGCCACCATTGCTTGTATCAATACGAGCTTGCAGCAGTTTGTAGATCTTGGTTTCAAGTGTGTTGTATCGGATATAACCGGTACGCAAGTACCCGCTTGATACTAGAGTGGTTGTAGATTCAGCCCATATATTATTACCTGTGCTAAATGCTGCTCGGTCTGAGTTGCCAAAGAAGGCAACCTGAGATGCAGTTGTAGAGGTTCCAGCAGCAACTAGATCCCAAGCCCAAGGAAAATATAGAGCGTTAGCGATAACAGTTGTTGACAAGTCAGTGCGTACTAGCCCTGCTTCACCATCTACCAAAGTTGAAATATAAGCAAAGCTATCCCTGAAAGCGATAGCAGTACAGGCAGCATCTCTAAAGAGAAGCGGTCCATACTGGACATCTCCATTGTTATCGGCAACGCCAACTCTAAAGCCTAGGCTGGTTGCAAGGATTGCATAGGTGCCAAGGTAGACATCAAAGTCATTGATGCGTTCACCGTTTGGCATATCAATAATTACGGTAGGTGTCTCTAGCGTTGGGAAACCCAAAGCGTTTGGAGTTGTAGCATCTAGGCTGATCTTATAGACAGATGATGAGGTTCCGTTTGGATCATAGCCTGAGATGTAGATAGCCTGTGGTCCTTCAGAGATACTTGACCATACCCAAGATGAGTTAGGATGGGTGTATAGGGCAGTAGGCAGGGATGTAGATGAACTAGCGTTAGCATTAAGTTCGTAGATAGCGCTGCCAATAGCAACAATAAGACGCTGCTTTACATAGCGGATAGTGGCACGAGTAGTGCTAGGAGCTACGTAGATCTCAGTATCGCTAGTAGTTGAAGAGATGTTTCCTCTGTGAACTGTTGAACCGTTAACAAAGAAGTACTGCTTGCCGTTAGTTGTCAGGCTGTAGATAGTAGAGGCTGTACCAGTTTGTGTATAAGTGCTTGCAGTTCCAGCAGTTGTAATCTTTTTGAGCGATGACCCATCACTGACAATAATGCAGTCATTGGTGCCATCATTGACGCCAACCATTTGAGCAGGAGCACCACCTGTATAAAATGAAGCAGTATCGTTGAGTAGAGTGGCTTGCCCTCTAGTCCAGACATCTATTCCTTTAGACTCTGTATACTGAAAGCGTAGAGACTCTTCTTGGATAGGCTCAAAATACTTAATCCCCGCTCCTAAGTGGAACGAGGATTGAGATCTAACCCACCAACCGGTGAGCGTCTGCTCACCAGGCTCTCGCGTTTGGTCAATCTGTTGCTTGCGATACTGGGCTGTTACTCGACGATAAGGTTGCTCATCGGATGCTGCAAGAAAGAATGGTAGTCCCGCAAAGGCTACTTCGTAGGCTGGTCCAGTTGGAACATAGGCAGTAGATCCTGCAGGGTTGGAGAGTACATAGGGTATTCCCTCGGTGATATCGTCGCCGTATGGCACTGTGACTCCTTAGTTGTTTGTTATTGCTGCAATCTCTTCACTTGATAGGCCAAGTGCTGTCAACTTTGCCTGAGCAGATTCTTTGGCAGCAGCCTTGGCTGCTTCCTTTGCTGCTGCTTCTGCTTCTATTGCTGCAATAGCACTATTAACCTCTTCTTGAGTAGGCGTTGTAATTCCTTCAGTGCGCCAAGCGATTGTAGAGAGATCATCATCAACCATAGAAAATGCTGCATCAGGGTACATTAAACGAATTGCTTCAAAATTTTTCATATTAAGATCTCCATTGCTGAAATTTGAATTGGTTGCGTAGTTGGGTTTACAGAAAACGCATTAACTGCAAATATATTATTCATTTGCATTTTATAGGTTGTTGCACTTGTTGTAGCAGGTGAGTCAATATATTGAATTGAATAAGCATCATAACTTGCTGTATTAACGCCACCTCCATTTGGGTAGTAGCCACCTACAAATTCGTTTTGCAAAGATGTTGACCCTTTAAGTAATTGAATCCAACCAGTGAAGTAACTGGAGCTTCCTCCACTTGATGCTACTGTTCCGAAAGATGAGACAATAAGAATTTTACTAGTTGCTGATGTTGGTGTAATAGTTACAGATAATCCAGTAATATCAACCCAACCAGCAGAGGCTGAACTTGTAGCACTACTTGTAGTTGAGGTTACTACTTGAGCAATACGAGGAGTTGATGAAACCGTAGTCCAAGCTAACCCTCTAGTCTGTGAACTATCTGCAGTCAATACTTGACCGTTAGTTCCTACAGCTACTCGCCCTACTACTCCAGGAGCAGATGCTGCATAGATATCACCCTTAGCAGTCAAGGTATCTGGCTGAACCGCAGTCTTAAAGAAGTTAAGATCATCTGATGTAAGTACGTGCTTAACTGATGCACCAGCGCTGTGAGCAATACCAGATACTCCAGGAGTTCCTGTTCCTGCTTGACCTCGGCTGATGGTGAGAGTGTCACCAGATACGTTTGTTACATAAACAATTTCCTCATTGATAGTATCTACATCTATCGCAACAGTAAAGGTATCTATGTTGCCAGGAGCAAGTGAAACTCCACCCAACAAAGCTGTAGCAGCAGCGATTGATGGAAGAACCATAGTAGTAGCAGTAGTATTTATACCGCTATTGAGCGTTGTCTGAACGCTAATACTTGAATATTCTTTAGTCATTTATCTGCCTTACTTTGTGTAGTGGATTCGGATTGGGTACTTGTCTTGAAGTTTAAGAGCTTCGTCATTAAGTCTTTGTTGGTATAGAGCATAGATATAACGAGATGAAGCAACACCTGCTGTGCTTGGTATCTTGGTGTCGTTGAGATCAGCCTCTGCTGAGCTTAGGTTGATACGTCCAGAATCTACATAAGATAGCAACTTGTAGCAGGCTCCTAGGATTACTACTTCAACAGATGATCCAGGTAACCCTGTCACATCAGCGTAATCATCTGTATTGCTATCCAAAGTATTAGGAGTAGTTGTGTAGTAAACCTGTACTGTTCTACCAGGCTGGATGTTCTCGTAGATATTTACTGTGTTTGTCGTATTAAATGTTGCAATGTTAGCCATTGGGTCTGCACGCCAACGGTTGATAGGTAGCCATTCAAGGCTTGAACCGGTTGTCTGCCAAGACATATACAGGATTGATTCCACATCATCAGGCAATGGGTAGGTTGTCTGGCTTGCGTTAAAGGTAAAGGTAGTTGAAGCAACTGACCAGAGCTTAGGATAGAGGCTATTGATTACATCGTTGATAGCCTTCTTAATCATCAATCGAGGAAAGGTTGGGCTAAGGGTTACTTGTGCATACTGTGCGTGAGGGGAAGCAGTCGTTCCCTGATACCCACGACCAAAACCTGGAGCTGCATTAAGTACGCTGTTTGTTTGGCTAAAGTTATCAATCCAGATAAGTTCATCGTCAACTTCAATGACACCTTTGGCAAGGTTGGCAGATGAACCAATGCTTAGAGCAAGATCTGTCGTGTTGATTGCTGATGTTAGATACGAGATTCTATCTTGACGCAGGGTGTAGCCTGCTAAAGATGAGCGAACCTCATCAACCATTTCATTCAGTGTTGGCATTATTTCCTCTCATACCAGCCATCTCCCCATAGAGTTAGCAGTCTTGCAAAGTATTGCTCGTATTGTGGTGCAATAGCATCTAATGAATACAACGCTACTGCTCTCTTATGTATTGCTACTGGGTCTAAGTCCTTGACCCATTCTGTTGCTACTGCAAACTCCATTGCATTTCTGCAACGGTATCCAGTAACTCCATTTGGGTTAGTCTCAGTAAAGGCTCCCCAGTCTGTAGTAATGGTTGGAGTTCCGCAGGCTTGCGCCTCGATCACCACATTACCGAAAGGTTCTATGTAAAGCGTTGGAGCAAATAGGGCAATAGCACCGCCCATTAACTTTGCTCGTTCTTCTGGACCAACAGGTCCTACCCATTCACCATATTCAATCTTTGGGTTATTGCCTGGTCCTGCCATAATCAACTTAACGCCTAGTTCTTTGCAGACGTGTTGTGCTACAACTAAACCTTTACGATCTACCATACGTCCTACATATAGGTAGTAATCTTCCTTCTTCTCTTGCAACGGGAACATCTCTGGTTCTAAGTAACCAGGTATTACCGCATCATAGAAGTTACCATCTACCATAGTAGGGTTCTTGAAAGCAGCATAGATGCTGTGCATCCAAGCGTAAGACTCAAAGACTTTGTACTGGCTGAATACTCCGCCATAACCAACGCCGAACTCTACACTCATATACTCTGGGTAAGCATCTGCAATAGGCTTCTGTGAATAGCCACCGATAAGACAGATAAAGTCTTTCTTCTGTAGGCGCTTTTTCAGTTGAATGATCGCGTTACTATTAAAGATCTGCCAGTGAGGTAGCGAGTTATCAAAGGCAGCTTCTGTGTAGTGCTTACCATCGAGTGCTTCGTCTTGCTGTTCTTTAGTAATGCAGGTGATTAACTCATCGCAGGGTGCTTCGTTATCTTCTCCGGCATAAAGATAGACCGTATGGCCTAGGTTCTTCATCATTATACAAAAGCGTCTTACCTTTTCAGTATAAGCGCAGTTGACATAATCTTTAGTTGTTTGGGTATGTGGCAGACTTATTACGTGAAATCTCATACTTGACAGTATAACAGATCTACGCTATAGGATTAATTACTGCCTGCCAATTTAGATCATCTTCAACCCAGTAGTACATTAAGCCATCTGTAGGGTATGGAGTAGGTGCCTGCCAACGGCAGGTTTCCTCATCGAGTACCCAAGAGTCAAAAGGCTTTGGTGCAATAAAAGCATCGCGTGCCTCATCAAAGTAATACCCAAGTCCTGCATAATTCTTGCGGTAGTTATTGTTGTAGCTGGTGCGCTTGCACACCTGTCCACGAAAGTCTCCGTACCATTTTTCCCAATCGGAAATGCCGTCAACAACTTCATCTTCATTGCGTCCTGGGATTACTTCAGTGACAATGTTGTTCTCATCTAAAAATGCGTAGTGTGCCATTATATTGTTATGTTTCCTGTTCCACTTGTGAATTTATAGTATTTATAGCCACCTGTTTGATAACGCGTATAGGTTAAACCAGCTGCGATTGTAGTGATATCAGCGAATCTATCTAAGTAGCGCATTACAACGATTCCAGAACCGCCAGCACCACCAGATGTGTTGCTTGATCCACCACCGCCACCACCGCCTGTGTTTGCGGTTCCAGATACTCCAACAGTAGAACTTGATAAACCACCCGCACCGCCGCCACCTAATCCACCAGCAGCAGATCCACCACCAGCAAAACAAGTACCACCGCCACCGCCTGCAAAATAGTAATTACCACCCGATAAAACACCAGCAGCTGCATTTGCTCCAATGTTGTTTGAAAGAGTTGTAAATTTACCAATTCCACCTGCACCACCGGTTGTTGAATTAGGTGCAGTTTGACCTATTGCACCTGCACCACCACCGCCACCAGAAGGGAAAGGAGACGCCGTGAAGTTACCATTGCCACCACCAGCGAAACCCTGCCCGCTTGTTCCTGCACCACCAACAGTTACGCCACCAGCAGATGTATCATTTGAAGCTCCACCACCGCCAGAGCCGCCAACCCGTCCAGGATTTGCAGAAGCAGAAGCACCACCACCGCCACCACCACCACCAACGGAAGCGGTAAGAGTAGAGAAACTGGAGTTAACTCCATTGTTTCCAATAGCTGCAAGACCAGATGCTGCTGCACCAGCTCCCACTGTAACGTTAAATGTATTGCCTACAGTTAGGCTTTGATCTGCGTATTCTAAATATCCGCCAGCGCCACCAGCGCCACCTGCATAACTACCGTAAGAACCTGAGCCACCACCAGCGACCACTAAAAGATCAAAAGATGGAAGTTGTGTAATAAACGATAGCCAACCAGTTGAGGTTTTTTCAAGCAATGTGTCTACTGTTGTGTCAAAGTAGAGCTGACCTGTGAACCCTGTCGGCCTGTTGGCAGTTGTGCCAATAATAATGCCTGATGCAACATCGCGTGATCGTGTCATTTAGATTGTCACCGTTCCTGTTCCTGCAGTAAATGTGTAAATCTTGAAACCGCCTGTGTTTGCAAATGTATATGTTAAACCAACTGCGATTGATGATAAATCCAAAAATGTGTTTGGGTATCGAATAACTACAAGACCTGAACCACCTGCGCCACCTAAGGTACCGCCAACTTGGTTTCCACCACCGCCACCACCGCCACCCGTGTTTACGGTTGCAGCAGTTCCATTGGCACTTGATCCAGCGCCAGTTCCACCACCACCTGTACCGCCAGTTGTGGTTAATGAACCGCCACCTGAACCACCACCACCACGCGTGACTGATGTTCCAGTGATCGTGGTTGCTACACCATTTCCACCCTGACCGCCGTTCGTATTTACTCCAGCATTGCCACCCGCAACACCAGCACCGCCACCGCCACCGCCGCCGTTGAAAGTGGACAGAATTGAACCAGTACCACCGCCAAATCCTTGACCTGATGGAGATGCTGCACCACCACCACCTGCAGGGCCAACATCAGTACCACCACCACCACCGCCTGAACCACCAGAGTTTCCTGAAACTCCAGGGTTTCCAAAGATTCCACCTCTACCGCCGCCAGTAGAAGTAATTGAAGAAAATACTGAGTTCACGCCATTGGTTGAGCTACCAAAACTAGTGTTTGTTCCTGCTACGCCACCACCACCAACGGTTACTGTGTAAGTTGATCCAGCAGAAACTGCAAGCGCGGTTTCTAAACTGCCACCACCACCAGTTGCCGTAACAGTTGAACGTAATCCTCCAGCACCACCACCACCATAACAACCACCACCGCCACCAGCAAGAACCAAGTAATCAACTGATGTTGGGCTTGTTGCGCCAGCAGGATAAGCAATACCAAACCAAGTGCCAACCTGATTAACCGTTGTTGCAGCCTGTGTCAGCCTTGTACGCTGTCCGTATCTGCTCATTTATACGATTCGATTCACGTAGCCAAAAATGTTAATGACGTTAGCAGTTCCTGCAAATGCTCGAACAACGAGGCCGTTTTGCAAAAGAATACCAGGAGCAACAAGAACTAAACCTGTTCCATCAATAGGAATGTTAACCTCAATAAGATCATCAGGTGAAGTTGTACCGCCCCATTCAAGAGTGAGCTTTACCGCACTCGCTGAAGTGTTGTGGGCATAAAGCCACACCTCATCTAGTGATGAAGTGCCAGATACTGCGGTATGAATAAGGGTTCCAGCAGTTGCGGTTGCAGCAACTTTAATGCCTTTGCCGTTAGTGCTACCGCTAAGAAGTTGCTTTGAGTATGTTGGCATTTGGTTTCCTTATCCGAATATCTGATTTGCTAGAATGTTTTGATCTGAACTAAGAAGGTCATTGCTCTCTGCGATTGTGTACACATTTGCAACGTTGAAAGTATTTGGACTCCATAAGGTTGCAACATCGTTGACAACCAATGCGGCAAGTCCTGTGATAGTTGTGCCAGTTGTTGCAACGTAGTCAACGCCTCGAACAAGCAAGACACCGTTGATGAAGAATAGTTCTTGCCCAACTACATAGGTAAGGCTTACACCGTTATCGTCATTTCCCGAAAGGGAAGTCTCACCACCGGCTGCAGTCTTTTTCCAATAGTAAATTGTTGCTTGACCTGCAGCACCTGTAGCTCCCGTAGGACCAGTTGCGCCAGTTGCGCCGTTAGTCCCAGCAGGACCTGTTGGTCCTGTTGGACCCGTAGCACCATTAGTACCAGCAGGACCGGTTGCACCTGTTGCACCAGTGGCTCCATCAATACCAGAAGCACCAGCGGGACCAGTTGCACCCGTAGGCCCAGGCACAGTAGATGCTGGACCACTAGGACCAGTAGGTCCAGTTACTCCCGCAGGTCCCGTAGCACCTGTCGGTCCTGGAACCGTAGAGTCTGCACCAGTAGGTCCTGTTGCACCTGTAGCACCAGCAGGCCCTGTGGCTCCTGTTAATCCAAGAGGACCAGTAGCACCCGTTGCACCCGTAGGGCCAGTAGCACCTGCTGGACCAGTTGGACCAACAATACCTGTTGAAATAATTGCCACAATAATTGCGTGGTTGTTTGCAAAGTTAGTTGTACCAGTACCAGCAGATGATGTAAGAGTTACAGGTACTTCGACATAATTTGTCTGCATTGTTGGAGTTGCAGATACTGTCCACTTTTGGAAGTTATTGGAATTACTTGCATCCTGAATAACAATTACATCGTTTGTCTTAATTAAGCCTAAGAAGATATCAACATCTATACCGTCTGCGTTAATGTGGTTAATATTAATTTGTGTAGCAGAAATCTGTGTGGCATTGTTCCAAAGCAAGTCACCACTACCAGGATCGCCTGTTGTTATAGAGGTATCTGCCTTGTAGTCGTAGTAGTTGGCAGATCCGCCATCTGCTCCAGTAGCGCCAGTAGCTCCAGTGGCACCTGTAGCACCTACTCCTGTGGCTCCTGTAGGCCCTGTGGCGCCCGTAGGACCAGGGACTGTGCTATCAGCACCTGTCGCTCCAGTCGCGCCTGTAGCGCCTGTAGGACCTGTTGCACCTGTGGCACCTATGCCTGTAGGTCCTGTTGGACCTGTGGCTCCTGTTGGGCCAGTTGCCCCAGTTGCACCAGTAGCACCAGTTGCCCCAACGCCAGTGGCACCAGTTGGCCCTGTTGAGCCAGTTGGTCCTGTTGGGCCAGTAGCACCTTGTCCACCTTGTGGACCTTGGTTCTGAGCAAACTCCACAGCAACCTGTGGAGTAATATTTTCTATAACAATAATTGTGCTCAAGTTGTCACCGCTCCTGTCACAATAAATTTACCTTCTAAAATTCGAGTAATGCTTGATCCTGAATCTAATACTAGATCGTAAGAGTAACGACTTGCTACGATATCTGCAGTAATGTCTGCACTCAAGGTAACGTTAATGCGTCCTTGCAATGGAGTGAAAACCATACGACCATTGGCAGTAGATGCCACTACAGTCGTAGTAGATGCGCCAACGAACGGGCGTACTGTCATAGTTCCTGTGTATCCAGTCAGATTCCAAGGAGTTTGGTTATTTAGAATCTGAAACTGAAAATTAAATGTAGTTGCCTGATCGCAGACTAGGTTAAATTTAGCGCTCAAGATGACACCGCTCTGAGAGCTTGCGCTGCAGGTAGTTGAAAAGTACCAGCGATAAGATTACATACCCCGCTATAGTCAAGGCGGTTAGCGCTAGTCGTCCCCGCAATCGCATTTAATACTCCTACTGTGTCTGTTAAGTTTGTACTTACTGAACGCTGGACAGCCCACTGGCGAGCAGCAAGTGCTTCATCTACCATCTCACCTGGTGCTCGATAGGTGCCACCATTGGCAAGACGATTAAGTTCGTCTAATAGCGTTGTACCGTATTGTCCTAGTGCCACCTATATCTCCTCTACTTCTTCTTGCGTGATACTGCTGCGTTATCAACCAAGTTTGGATATGGTCGTCCTGCTGCTTGAGCACGCTTCTTTGCTGCTGCCTTCTGTGCAGGCGTTAGCGCCTTTGATGTTTTCTTAGGATTCTTTGTATCCCAAAATGCTACTTTCTTTTTCATTTGCAACTACAATCCCAAGCACGAAGTGACTTGTTAATTCTTGAGTTCGGATCTTTAGCAGTCTTGCTAGAAGTATTCTTTGCCTTCATTCCACACATACGACCACAGAAAGACTTGCGCCGTCCTGCAGAC
>Ga0247723_1000678_pt1 | contig 22243 bp, 47 predicted proteins | sample MSEWelMarce5H_FC_FD_189079 | JGI IMG/M metagenome (GOLD analysis project Ga0247723, IMG submission 189079) | Subsurface sediment microbial communities from gas well in West Virginia, United States - MSEEL Well Study Marcellus 5H_FC | ecosystem: Environmental > Terrestrial > Deep subsurface >... | reverse complement strand
GCCTTTTGGTACTCGTCGTAGTACTCCAACTCCATCCAAGTTTCTGAATTGTCGTAGTGAGTGCCTTCGTTGCCATTTTGTCCGATCACGTCCATTCTTGAGAACAGCTTTGTGCTGCCCTCTTTCTCTTGAGTGTTGATTCTCTTCCATCTGTCCACCACCTCTTCTCCTTTCATGATGCGGTTAATGTCCTCTTGTACTCGCATTGCAATGGCCAACTCAAACGCCTTGTACTTGAAATCTGTGGTGAAGTAGAACCTTGGCCAATTGAATTTCATCTTGATTTGGTGTAGCTCGAAACCTGGTATTAGGATCATGTCTTGCATTATTTGGTCCATGTACTCGGTCACTTGTGGTATATCAAAGTCTAGTCCTGACCACCCGTCCGGTATCCACTGCTTGTATTTCTCGTTGAACTCTTTCTGCGTCATATTAGATAATGTCTTGGGTAAAACGTCTTCTGCCAAACAATGGCGTCCACTCTTTTTTAACCACTTCTTTTTCCATCTCGATCTTTTCTATCTTGTAGTCGCTCTCGCTCAACACTTTGGCCACGTAGGCCGACACGTCTTTAACGTTCTCGTACTCTCGCTGCCTTCCGTCTTTGAATGTAATTTTGATGCGGCTTCCGCCCTCGATTAGGCTCAAATAGTTCTTTTCGTACCTGTTTCTCATATTAATGTTTGTTTACTAGTTTAAAATTCACACTCTCGCTGTAGTAGCCGTTCGAACTGCCGTACCACTTGATGTCCACGTAGCCTTTAACAGTTGCGAACCTGTAAAAGGTCCACGTACTCGATCCCCAATCCGTGTCTCCGCTCTCGCTTGACTCTTCGGCCAAAGTGATTGGGCTACCCACCAAATCCATCAACTCTCCAGACACGTCGTCTATGTACACAGATTCGCAGCAGTCCTGATCGTGGTACATTAGGTACTCCGACCCGTCCTGACAAAAGAAAGTGATCTCGTCCAAATCCTTGTCGACTTTGATATCGCTCAGCGTTTTTCCCAACAGGTCGTTTACAGTGTTGCTGTCCCAATATGCCATAAAATTAATTGTATAAGGTTTGTAATCTCTCTTCTCTGCTCATCTCGATCTCGTCCTCTGGTATCTCCAAGAACCTGATGCCGTGGTGCACTCCCGGTATTTCTAGAAACGAGTACCAAGTACCGAGTGCGTAGTTAACGTAAGGCGTGACCATCTGTCTCATCTGTTCTCCTTCGATGGAGCCGGTAACGTGAAATACGGAGCCTTTGTGCGCGCAAATTTCTCCGATGTATGGCCCGTCCTGCCAAAATGAATCTTCGATGCAAATAACTCTCATAACTTTTATTGTTTTGTTTAATCAAATATACGCTATTTCGTCCTCTTTGAAAAATCTATTTCCTTTGTGCTCTTGCTCTCTACCATATCGTAATAATACGAGTCGGTGTCCTCCGATATCCACCTGTCCGATTGGTTCTCAACAGAAACCAAGTCCGTGTCGACCTTGAACTGCTTCAAGTCCTGTGGTAACGGCTTTGTCACCCAATTCGAGTCCTTCCAAAACAGTCTGTTGTTGGGCATGCAGACCAAATAGCCATCGTCGCTCTTTAGTACGTGTCCGCACTTGTAGTCCGATGGCTCGTTACTGTACGGGTTGTCGTACCAATCCACCGTAAACATGTACGTGCACCAAACACGACTGCCGTCCCTTAGCGTGGCCTGCGCTCTGTGATTGGCCAAGAACTCGTACTCTGTTACGCTCGCGTTCTCGCTAAAGCAGTCCCACAACTGCTTGTAATGATACGGAACGTCGTTGATTGGAGCTTTCGTATAGATCTCGCTTATTGGCACTCGGCTTCTCAACATGCCCGAGTCGGTCATCACGTGAAAGGTAAGTATTTTGCCCGTTACGGACTGCAAGCCAAACACGTACACGTCGTAGTACTCGTTCTCGTCGTCTCTGCTTTTGGTGAAGTGACTCTTTTTTACCAAGGCTTTAAAGCTTGGCACGTTTAGGTTTAGCATCTAGTTATTTTTTACCGCTCTTGTCTCGTATCCAATTGTACATGTAGCTCTGCTCCTCTTTGGTGCGGTCGGCAGGCCACTCTTTGGCTCCGGCGTTGTATCTCTTTAACTCTTTCTCGTAGAACTCTTTGGTCCACCCATCGTTGTACGGTGAATTGGCTTGGACTCTTAGTTGTGTCTCGCTTATTGAAGACTCGAGGGAACCGTCAACTTGTTTGACTGTGAGTGAGTCTTCTTGCGATAATAACTTTTGTGCCAACTCGTCCAATATGGATTGATGGTTGGTCGGGATCTGAATAGCTAGTCTATTGTATAGATCTATCAATGCTAGTTCTACTTTTGTTTTGTCGCTTATCGGGTCGGGTTGCGTATTGTCCCACTCCTGAATGTTAATCTCTTCCATTATATGCTTAGTTTTAATTCGTACGGTGGTGCGATGGTTCCTATTCCTACGGTACCGTAGCTATATATTCTCATCCTTTCTACTCCGTTAACCATGAATGCTCTCTCGTCCGCCTTTGTATTTACTACATTATCGGGTAGTTTGGTACTGATCGGGAGCGCGAGTGCGAACGAGGCGAATAGACCTCTTTTAAGAAAATCTCTTCTATTTGTCATTCTTCTTGCTTAATTTCTTAGTGCGTCGCTCTAACTGTTCGGTCAATTTCTGTATTCTTATTGACGCGTACCACTTGCCCATGTTATTTACGGGTTGGAATACTTCTTTCCAGTATCTGATCTGTTCTATGATTTTACTCTTGGTCATTTTTAGTGTCAGTTGTTTCCGAGGTCTGATCTTCTTGATCAAACACTTCTTTCATCTTATTTAAGGCCTCTTCGGGATCGGAGTTCTCGTCTATATCGTCCAAGAATTTTAATTTCTCAGATATACTCTTCATGTCCTCTAATAGATTAGTCATACCGTCAAGATCTCCTAAGGTTCTCTTGAGTGTGTCTAATGTTTGTTGTAATTCTTTCTGTTGTTTTTCGTTTATCTTATTTTCCATATTATAAAAAGGGTAGTATTGCTAGCTCTTTTGCTTTCGATTCAACCATGCAGTCCACTTCGAGTCCATACGTATCGGGAAGCGCATTGATATATTCTGAGTGAGCTTGAGGTTTTTGTTTATTATCGTTCTCGTGTAATGCCTTTGATTCTGAATAGTGTACGATAGGTCGTATGTCTTTTGGCCATGTAGTAACTGCTAATTCTAATGCCTCTTTTTCAGTCATATCTCCTGTACAAAATTGGTGGTGATGGTAGTCGAATACAATGGGAATGCCTATCTTCTTATGAATGTACATTAGATCTTTAACCGAGTACATAGATGCTTTGTCATCGTTCTCTACTGTTAATCTACTACGTACAGAGTTAGACAGTCTCTTGAAGTTTTCGCAGAACCTATCCATAGCGGTAGTCTTGTCTCCGTATACTCCGTTACAGTGTATGTTGATCTTGTTGTACGGAGTTTTAGAAAGGCCCATCATATCGAATAGTTTAGCGTGCATTTCCAAATCGGATATTGCATTATCTACTACGCTGTCCTTTGGCGAAGTAAGTACTACGAATGGACCAGGATGGCACGTGATTCTCATATCCCAAAGTTTAGCAAAGTCTCCAGCCTTTTTTAGTTCTGATTTGATCTCTTTGTAGTCCTTTAGTTGAGTTATGTCTATGTTATTTCCCCATGGAATTATGCTAGACGATAGCCTAAACAGTTTTATTCCATGTTGTCTATTCCACTCTAGTATCTTAATGATATCTTTAGAATTTAGGAGCGCCAACTCAGAGACGTAATCCATTCCTTTGGCTTCGAAAGTGCGTTTCATCATTGTTCTATTTGTACTAACCTGCTTCTGCATTGTCATATTGATGCACGCATATCCTAAATTCATAACTTTTATTTTTTTGGTTTCTTGTAGAATGTATCGGTATCTTCATCGTAGTACGGAGCATTCTTAATTTCGTAAGCTATCCATATCCACGTACCGATCAATCCTATTGCAATATACAACATAACTTCTATATTTTGTTTAATATCTTTTCAGCTTCTTTACATAATTCGCTACCGTCTATTTGATTTCCGTGTGGTAGTGGCATATCTTTTTGGTAGCCTGAGGGAGATTGATACCACAGAGATGGATCAACAAACTGCTTTTGATATTCTATGTGCAACTTTGTCCATGTTGTAGAGTTACTTTCGCATAGTTTATTGATGAATTGGGCTTCTTCCTTAGTCATTACTGAACTATTTTAACGTATCTACTGAAGCAATACTTCTTTAGAACCTCATAAGCCGGTGCATTATCGTAGCATCCTAAACCCATGTTTTCTAAGATAACCTTCACGTCTTCTATGGTCTTCACCTTTTCCCAATCGATAGGATACCAAATAGGTTCTTTAGTCTGACCCATATTAATAACGTTGGCTTCTAAAGTGTTTTGAGCTTTAGATGTTTTCTTTGTCGCTGTTTTCTTTGTGGTTGCCATTTTCTTTTTCTTTTTGTTGAATGTTTTTATATGCTTCGTATATAGCGTCGTGGATTGATGGACTTCTTTTTTCAAACTCTTCTATCAATTCATCTACGCTTTTCTTTTTGGGTTCCTCAGAGTTTAGTATTTCAGATATAGTCCTTGGTTTTAAAGGAATATTCTTCCATAATGTATCCTTTCTTTTAATGAGTTCAGCTAATACTTGTAGCCTCTCTCTTTCCATTCTTTCGGCATAGAACGTAAGCAAGAACCATCTCTCGATGATTTCATGCCAAATTTGTTTAAGCTTCTTCATTCTTAACTTCTTTTTTAGCTGGTCTCTCTTGAGATTTCCACTCTGTTTTAGATACGTAAGACCACTGACTACCTTCCATTTGTCTAGCTTGTACGTCGGGTACTCTAATGATGTTGCCTGTTTTTTTGTTTTTTAAACACTTCATGTTGTCCATGTTTTATTTGATTACGAAATACATTTTAAATTTACACAATTTATTACAATCTTGTATTAATTTGTTTATGGTATCTTTCCACTCAGAATACTCTTTCTTCTTCCTCTTATCCGGTTGCTTATCGAATAAGTCTTCTATTTTTTCTGTTAAATCTATGACACTAACCATATTACAAAATTCCATATTGCGCCTAATATGATCAACCCTAAAAATAGTATTACACTCATTGCTCCCATCGCTTCATTAGAATCCTGTTGTTTCTGTGTTCTGCCTTGATACTCAGGTTTTCTCTCTTCCATATTAGAATCTTTTTGATACGTTTAAAATAAAGGCCTCTTCTTCTTTTGATAACATGTTCCATTTTGTACATAACTTATCTAATGCTTCCATGAATTCTAATTCAGTAGCGCATACTTGTCTATCTATGTGCGTATCTTTTATATGTCCTTTCTCTTTTAACCAATCTATGACTTCATCAATTTCTGAAGTGTCACAATCTTCTAAAAAATCATTAACTTCTACGTCAACGTCAATCTCTGTGTCTACGTTTACTAAAATGTTTGGCATAACCTTATTGTTTTGTTTTATTAAATGATATTTGACCATCTGTAATGATCATATACTCTTGACTTGTTTCTTGTGTGTCAACAAAATAGTATCTACCGCCTGTTGCTTTACCTTTCTTGTCTATCTCGTTCTGATGTGTGTGACCTACTACTTGAATAATCTCATTACGCAACGTATCTCTGTTGGCAGCCATTAAAGCTTTAGGTCTGATCCACATCGGTCCTTGATATGTTTCTCCTCCAAATCCTCCTGATGCTATCACTGTTCCTTTCTCTTTATCTGTTATCTTATAAGATCTATAACATAAGTTTACTGGTGTATAATTGAATAGATCATTGATTTGATCTACTACGGTATCGAGTGTCCAAGTTGGAATGAAGTCGTCTAACCATTCACTGCTAATTCCAGCGTGAGTAAAAACAAATTCGTCCATTCTATAACCAACTTGTAAGTGTTGACGATTCTCGTATATCAACTGCTTAATAGATGGAGCCATCCTTACTTGATAACCTGAAGTAGCACTATCGCCTATCTCTGGATAATAGTGGTAGTCGTGATTGCCTATTAATAAGATAACTTCTTTGCCGCTTGTTTCTTTAAGCTCTACGATCTCTTTAAAATTATGCATTTGTTCTACAGCAGAAATATCAAACGAATCGAAGTAGTCACCTACGAATACGAACCTATCAGCGTTGCTCTCTTGAGCTACGATCTGTTTCCATTGATCTCTACCGTGCACGTCTCCTATTATAACCGTCTTCATAAGTAAATTTAATCTAATAAATAATGCTAATAAAATCTATTTCCAAAGTACTTGAATTGCTACGATTAAAAAACCGAGTAGCAAACTTACGATAGTTTTCAGTGTGAATGGCTCTTTAAACATGATCGCACTGAGTACTGTAAACATGATTATGCCTATAGAAAAACCGAGTAGCCTGCTTTCCCAAATAGATCCATCGAATGCACTGATAAAATACTCTACTGATTTGACATAGAACCAACTTAAAGGAACTGCCATTAACAGTAGAGGCACTGTGTACTTAGGGTACCACCCATATTTTAGTGCTGCTTGTAATTGTACGAAAGATCCTACTTGACCGAGGATCCCGTATAGGATACCGAAAACTAAATTTTGCATAACTGTTTTTGTTTATATTACTCTTCCGTTGGCATCGTCAAATTCATCATGTCTCCGCCAGTTTCTTCTACCTTCTTTCCTTTTTTACCCTTACTAATCAACTTATTCATTTCAGTTTTAATCTCCTTTAAAGACGCAGCGTATTGTTCTAGTTGCTCTCTTTCCTCTGTGGTAAGATTCTGAATTGCTTCTTTAACTGTTACAATCGTAGGTTCTGTTACCATACCAGTTGCAGTGTCTATGCCTTCTGATAGTAAACTCGCTATTTGTTTTGAATAGTCTTGTGGTTTTATGTAGCTCATGTGTCTTGTTTGTGTTAATAAATATTAGCCTATTGAAGCCTGAGCCAGTTGTTTGAGCTTCTTGCCTACCTCAGGATCTTTGATTATCTGTATTGAATAATCTGTCTTACCGTCTACCACTAAGTGTCCTGTGAATCTTTCTGCTGTGCTGTGATTAACACATGTTGTTGAATAACCAAGAGCCACCCTTTTTGGGTGGATCTCTACGTTACATACTTTGCAATACTTCTTATTTGTCATTTTTAATACTGTTATCTTTAAATAATATAGATGTCATGATATTAAGTCCCATTGCCTGCCAAAATGTTATGGTCGGCAGATTGAATATGGTTGGCATTAACCAGTTCCATAATAACTGTAATGGTAAACCTAATAAGATACCTAATAGAGCTATTACTCCAAGTGCTAGTAATACTCGTGATAGTGTTTCTTCTGTTTTCATAATTAGAAGTGTGCTTTTTTAAGGTCCTTAATTTGTTTCTTGATCAAGTTAGCAGCAGTTTTATTGCCTTGCGTAGTGTAGAACTTAACCTCTTTCTCGAGCTCTTCGATCATTTCGATTAGCTCTTCTTCGTTCTCGTTGTAGATGTCTCCGATTTCAATTTCTTCGTAACTCATTTTTAATTAATTTAATTGTGAATAAATAAACTACCAACTTGATTGATATGTGTACTCTTGCGTATCTGCATCTCCTGCTGACACAATACTCATTAAGATATCGTATGTATTCTGTACTTGCTCGAAGTAATAGTCATCGTAGTCTATACTTCCAAAGAAAAAGCCTGAGCTTCTTGGTAATAATTGCTCTGCTTTACTGTGATCGTCTAATACGTCTTCGCATACATTCAACAGATCTCGCAACTGTTCGTAGTCTACGTTGTACTCTCTACAATCGTCTTGATCTTTCTGCACGTTCTTTACGAACCACTGATGGATCTGATTTGCTTTACGCCAATATCCAACTTCTTCTACGACGTAGTCAATCTTTTTTGGATTGATGAACGGATGCGGCTTACCACCTTCTGTGATTATTACTTCGCATCTTTTATCTTCGCGTACCCATTCTCCGGTGTGTAAGAATGTTTTTTTGTACAAATACATGTCTAATCCCATAACTTTTATTTTATTTTTATTTAAATTAATATTAACATGCCATTTTAGAAACTTTAATGCTTCTCTCGAACCTTTCAGTTTGGTCTGCTGTGTCCTTCTCTCTTTGAACAGTTTCCCAATGGTATACAGTCGCAATGAAGTCATCGAATCTTGCTTTAGTGACAACTATAGGACTAAAAGATCCATCTTCTACAGCGGTCGTTTTTATGTTCATCTCTACTTTTCCGTACTTAACTTCGCCTACAACTTCGAATGCATATACACGTACATGATCGTATCTACCTCTACCAGTTTGCAGATCAAAGTACTGAGGTTTTACTTCTAATGTATACGCTCCTTCTTGATCATAAGGAATGTTATACTGTCTTTCGCATACTGTACGAGTAGATATAGTATGCTGAAAACCTGCTTTGCTATACTCAGCAATGCCTTGCTCGGTTATTTGCTCTTGCGTTTTACGTATAGCAAATTCTGTTTGACTGATTGGTTGCTCGAATGTCGCATAACGCTTTTGTGCGTACTGTTGATATTCAGCTTTCCATTCTGGCATCATGAAGTTAATTTGATTCAATAAAGTTGCAACCATACCTAAAGTTTTTAAGTAAGCAATAGTTTCAGTATCGTTGTACTCTACTTCTTTAGAATAGAAACTTAATTTTGCTTTAGCTTCTTCGCCATATCTAGCGTAGTGATATACGGTAATAGCATTATGTCTCCACATATCTTTTACGTCTGCTTCAGATGAATAGATTTGTAATGTTTCTCCACCACTTTCTAATTTAATAATGTAAGTTTCACCAGTAAATTGGTAGAACCATTCTGCAATCTTTGTTTCTAACGTAGCAACTTCTTTACTAAAGACATTGTCATAATAATACTTAGATGCTTCTTTTTGAGATTGTAACTGTGACTGTAACGCGGTCAACGTAGTTTGTAGTGTATTCATAACTTTTATTTATATTAATATTTTTTTAAATATGATGCTTTATTTGTCAGCAACAGGGTAAAAGTACTGCTATCCTCCGAAACAAAAAAATTATTTATCAAGTATCTTAAAAATTCTTCATAGAGAACCAATGCGTTATGGATATTCTTTTTTAATATGCATAACTAATTGGCTTCCAATACACTCCCAAGGACCTATTTTGGGCTCTTTGGGCACGTTTTTAGCATTGGAGCTAATATGTATTAAGCTTTGGAGATTGGGATCAGTGGGGCAGACTTGGGCTGCTTACTTTTATGATCTTTTGGTAGTTGGTGGATGCATCCTGGACATAGGGATCCAAATAATTCGATGTGGTAGTCACAACCTATTCTGTCAGAGCTACAAGGCTTTATGATAGCTTTAGGTTTTTTGAAGAAGAACTGTTTCATAACTGGTTAGAGGTTATTTTATGTGTATTTTGAGAGTAGAGTGTCTATTATTTCTTTTTCGTTTTCGTTTAAATTCCTTTTGTTTTGTATTGTTCTTACAAATTGTATGTGCTTCTCTACTGTCTCCCTCTTCATAGCAAATAATCCTGTGGACTTGCTATTTTCTATACATCTTTTGTATTCTACCGATAAGGATTCTTTTAGTATCCCTATTTTTTGATTATAATCTAAAGCTAAAGTTTCCTTTCGTTTATTAAAAGAGTCCGCCAATTCAAATGCTTTGAGTAATTTATCTCCCGCCTTTGTAAGTGCTGATCTCTTGAAATCCATTAGTCTTTGCTTTTAACCATGTACTTGTATATCATTTTCTGTAACTCTTGTAATGCTGCGGTATTTTCTCTTATCAAAGTATCCAGTCTATCTCTCTCTTCCACCAAGATCTTCAGCATATCTTCTTGAAGTCTATCCACTTTAACCTCTAATTCCTCGTTCTTTTTAACCAGTCTAAGATACTGTTGCCATGCAAAATATCCTAATAAGAATGCTAGTATCCCAAGAATACCGTATTGCATTAATCCAAATTGGAGACTGTTTACGTCTACCGTTGCTAAAATCATTTAGTTCTAATTTAAGTTTGAATACTTCCTACACAACAAATCTTCCCAATTATCTGCTAGAACTTTAATTTGTCTTGCCGATGCTTTTATCTGACCTGTATCTATTAGTCCAACCATTGTCTCAACCCATGCTTCTCTACTATTTACATGTAGGTATTCATGTATCTCGGTTGGGATCTGTGTCTCTTCCGCTATTTTATCTAGTGTGTCGTGAATCAGCATATCCTGAAGATAAATATAGGGACTTATCCAATATTGTATTCCTTTTTTAGGTATCTTAGACATTTTTTATAGTCTCTTCTCTCTATTCTTATGGCGTCCTTCTCCATTGGGTTCTTATCGGAAGTCAACCACTTGGCCAATATCTGATACTCATGCATAGAGTGACTAACGTAGTGCCAATACTCGTGGATAATTGTCTTAACCAGTTCCTCTAAAGTATGGTGACTTTCCTTGTTTACAAATATGGTCTGATCTACTTCGTCGTAATATCCATAGTCGTCTCCAGTATAATAGTCAGGTTTTCTAAACTCGAGAGCTGGATATGGACCATTTATCTTGGATCTACCATATGTGAAATAGCACCAATCCAGTATCTTCTGCGCTGTGGCTCTAGTTACGTAATTCTTTTCCTTTCTCATAATCCTAACGCTTTTCTTTCTGCTTTTGTTAAACTCGCTATGACTTCCTTCTGTACCTTCTTGTACTTCTTAAGTCGTTCTTTCTCTTTATCTTTATTTTTGGTTAATGTATTTTTCATATACTTCTTTATATCTCTTTGTTAATTTTTCTAATTTAGGTCCTGGTATTTTGAAATTGAATTCAAAATAATCTGAATCGATACACGTATACGCTTGTATTTCGTCATTGAATACTTGTTCTGTGTATCCCATATCTTCAAGATTCTTACACATTCTCTTATAGATTTTAGGATCTATAGAAGCAGTGATAGCGTCCACCTCTTTCTTATACTTGTTGTCTATGTGATAATACGCGTGACATAGTTCATGTTGAAATGTGGTAGAAGACAAATTACCCACGCCAATGATATAGGCTTTTGCTTTACTAACTCCTTTTTTATCCTTAGGTCCGTATTTTATGTTTAATGCTTGCCTAACTTCATCTATTATATCCATCATAATAGAGTCGTAAGGAGTGTAGTATGTGTACTGAGTGGCCATCTTATCGTAAAGAGTCTCTGCTACTTTAAAAGGAAAGTTAAATCCCACCCAATCTGCAGCATACGAAAAATTATCGTGATGCTTTCTACTATACCATTCCATGTAGTCCCATATACAGAATGACTTGCCTCTAAATTTAGGGTTGGGAGATTCGTAGAACTCCTGCACTCTCATGAATAGCATTGCTCTATGGTATCTGTCTGGTACTATCACCGCAAATACCTTCGGTTTAATTTCTTGTATCGTATATTGTATTTTCATAATTTATTTTTTAAATAATTCTGGTCTTCTTTCTTTTATTTTTTGTATTTCGTTGTCTTGCCAAATAGGTTTCTCATACTTAGGCTTTACCAATTTCCATAGTATGTGTTCGTAAGGTTTGTTATTCCATATAGCGTATAGAACTGAATGCAATGGTTTTTCTTTTACGTTAGCTTGAATATGCAAAGCAAAGTCTTTTATCGTTGGTTCATCTTCTCTATCTCCATACTTTCCATATCTAAAGTAATCATGTATCTTTCCGCAGTGTTCTCTTATACTTCCTCTACCATACTGTATTCTTGTTATCCACGTCCTTACCCATTTATCAAATTCGTCAGGTACTTTTTCTAAGTACTGTTCTATGTTCTCACCGTTCTTTAGGATTTCCCATATATCTACGTTAGAAAGACCGGTCATAATTCTATGCAATCTGACGTACTCTTCTCCTTTGATCTTCATTCTCGTTCCATCTTTGAATCTTACAACGAATCCTTCTTGATTTACACTAATCATAGACTTTAGTTGCTTATAGTCATTTATAGAATGGTACTGTTTAACTACTCTAAAATCTAAAGTATTGACATGATCTAAATGAGGTTCTGCTCCTGTGTCTGTATCCATAATCGCTAACAATACTAAATCGTCAAAATCGTAATCTAATACAATCCTATTTTCTTTGTATATGATCTCAAACAAATAAGTGTAGTGAGTATTCAATTTAGATACATCGTGTGTATATAGCATCTCTTTTCCCTTAATCGCCTGATCAGAAGTGAAAGATCCTTTAGACGCTAAGTACCATTCTCCATTGTAATAGAATACAATACCTAAAGACCCATCCATCTTCTCGTACACTTCAAAAGGACTGTTTGGTATTTCATCCATTTCCTCCATATTGAAGAATTTAGGAAATGATCTAGCTATCACATTACCTTCATTGTCTAATATTAATCCACGACAGTTCAAAGTTATATTGTCCCACCTTCCTTCGTATTGACACGTACGAGAATAGTTATATATAGATAGAGGTAAAGTAGGGTGATCCTGTTTTACTACATATCCTCTTTCTATGTAATTATTTAATATGTCTAAATCGTATTTCATTTGTGTAAACTATTTGGGTAATACAATAATGTTGGGTTCTTTTTTTGAATGTCAATAAAAGGATAGTGCTTTTCAAATTCCTTAACGTCGAATCTCTTCGTAATTAAGTGTGCTCCATTAGGTGTGCCAATTAAGGCTTCTAATTTAGAGCCTTCTGGTTTGCAGCTACTAATCTTTTCTACGACTGCACCAATGAAATGTAAGTCATGAGTATCTACGTCAACTATCCACCTCTTCTCGTAAGTCTTTAAAGATCCTACAACAGAATCGAATAAGTATTGTTGTTTATGTTGGTTGTCCTTAATTTTTTGAGCAAGCGCAGCAATCATGTCTAACGATACATCTTTGTGATTCTGTTTCTGAACATGTATGTAAGCTCTCGCTTTAAACACTTCGCACAACTGCATGATCTCTTCATATCTTTTATCTAAGTGTTCTATACTTTCAATACAATAAGACTTGATAGTTCTCACTGATTGGTGATTGCTACTCTCTTCTTTAGGTTGATCTTTCTTTCTCTTGAATACATACAACATGTAGAAGTCTCCTTCGTTATCGAAGTTGAGCAAAGGTTTTATTTTATCTATGTTGTTTATCATAACTTAATTTCAAATCTGTTTCTCATTTGTTCTAACTTTTGATCAGGCACTCCGTGTATGTTCTTGCCTCCATGTCTGTTCTCTATAATGAAGCTAAACACTTTGTATCCGTATTGCTCTGCTAATTTGAAGTAGGGTTCCATCTCCCATTCTTGAGTGAATGTATTCGATACTACAATTTCTGGATAATATTGAGGTGTAATTAGATTCTCCTCCATTCTCTTCTTTACCTCTTGTCTGCACCACTCGTGCGCTTCTCTTAACTTACTAGCATCGAAGTTGTAGTTGCCGTCTTTATCGTAAAAGAACTTATCAGCTTCGCATATTGCATAGTCTTCCCACACATGATGAGCAAATGTAGATTTGCCTGAGCCAGGAATTCCTCTTATTAGATATAACTCTTTCATTATTTACTATTTTTTATATTGAAATATGTTGAAGATATGATTAAGATTAACCCTATTCCTCCCAATCCTGGAGAATCGTCTAATTCTCCTGCGATCATTAAGTATCCGCCTAACAAAGTTAATAGGCTTAGTGCGATTCCTTTTATTATTTTTTTATACATAATTTTTATTTATAATTTTCTACAATTTCGTGATGATCAAATGTTAACATACTCTTTATAGGTTGATTGTCCATTAGAGTAATAACTTCTGCAAGACTAATAGGGTACAAATTATTACCGTCAACTCCTACGTCCATCATTTTGCCTGGTCCAATACGTTTATTTGGTTCTAAGTGTACGTGACCGTGTAAGTGAATAGATCCTCTAGCCATATCATTCCAACTAGCAATAGGAAAGTGCATCAGTACAAAGTTTGCTTCACCATTTCCTGCGTTTCCTTTTGACCACTTTACATTTAGTTCAACGTATTTGTTAACAGAATTAAACAAGCTTTGACAGTTGTCTCGGTTTTTTTGAATATGGTGATCGTGGTTACCAGTAATAATATGAACATTCTGACAAACAATCTTATCTCTGAATTCTTTAATCTTTTCAAATCCACCGAAAGACCAATCTCCTAAGTGAATTAGTATGTCCTCTTGTCTAACTGTCTCGTTTATGTTACCAACTAACATTGCGTTCATGTGTTCTAAAGATCTAAACTCTCTGCAAGTTACAGGATCTACCCACTTAGTAGTAGCTGAACAGATATTTGCATGATTGTAGTGGGTATCTGAAGTGAACCACAACCTCTGTCCTTTTTCTAATGTAATTTTCATGTCTTATATATTTTCTTGTTCAAATAGTTTTTCAAATCTCTTTGGCAACTTATCATACTTACCTCTGAATGTGGTTGGCATAGCAGCAACAATATTCTTGTTTCTGTAAGGCGGATTGTTTGGACTACACCATCTTCTGGTCTTTCTCATCCAATGATAAAAATACAAATAAGCGTTTGCTTTTTTCACATAACTTTCTTTGTCAATGCTTAAGTTGTATTTGCCTATCAATTTAACAGATCGTTTTTCGTTGTCAAGTTCTAAGTCTACAACTCCTTGAATCGCTGCATCAACCATAGCATCTGATAGTTTTTCGCCAGATATCCACGCGTCTACAGCAAATAGATACTTGTTTGCTTTCGTATACACAGGTACTTTATCTATCCACTGTGTGAGGTGACTATATTCGTGTACTAGTATTTCAAACGAATCTTTCTGCTTCATCGCTACTTGTAAGGTTCTATTCTCGTCGTCAAAATACCCTGTGCATCTTACAGAAGGAATTGGTTTTAGGTACTTTACGTCTTTAAGCTTACACGATACTTTGTGTTTCTTACAACCATTTTTCACCAACTCAATAAACATCTTATCGTTCTTGCTTAATTTCATATCTTACATATTAAAGTTTAATTTTGAATAACGTTTAGTATCATACTGCATTTGTAGATCGTACGCATTTATTTTTGCTGATCTATCTTCATAAGATTGAGATACATTTAGTTCCTTCATCCAAGCTTGGAATTCTGGATTTGCCATTGTGTTTTCTCTGTCTTGTATTAACTGCATTTCTTTTTCTATATCTTGTATCATATTACTGGTTTTTAAATTATTCTGCATATTCTTGTATGTCGTAGTAGTGATCAGCTTGATATGGTAATACGCTTACCACGTTTTTGGCGTCCCACATCTGTTTAACACATTTCTGAAATTCTTCGAATGAATGGTACGGAGCATCTATTCTAGATCCATCGTCGTAGGTTACTTCTACTCTAGCGATCTTATAGTTCTCTATGTATCCACCCATACGAGCGTCTTCGTATTGATCCTCAGTTCTAAATGTAAATTCAATTCCTGTTAAATTATCTATGTACATAAGTTTGTTTTTAATTATTAATAGCAGTATGGTCCTATCATTGTTAAAGGCACATCGTATCTACCAAATCCATCTACTTCGTGTACGGTAGCTTTAGTCAATCTAATATCCTTTATGATGAATACTTTACCGCTTGTCTTCTTATGTTCTACTATTACCTTATCACCGATGCTGAATGCTTTACGCTTTTCTTTTGAATCGGTTTTTTTCTTTGCTTTAATGGTATCTACTACCATTCTATTTAACTTTGATAATTCTAATAAAGTCAATTTGTTTAATTGTGATTGAGTCATGTTTATATTTTTATTAATTAAAGTAATAAGATGCTTGTTCCCACCTGCCATCAACATTTGTTTCTACTACGTAGTCACCATTGTATTGTCTATTCTCTCGTAGTACTAACCAAATTTTATGAGTATCGGTTTGGATCTTTAACTCATCGCCGTCCCATGCTTGTTCGATTGTATCCATGCTGTTTAGTTCAGCTTTAGTGTATTCGTGTAACATACTTAAATTATTTATTGTTATAAAATTTAGATTCGTCAATTTCGTTATAAGAATAGTCTACAGTTATTCTCTCTTCTAAGAACTTCTCTTTAACCACACCGATAACACGATCTTCGATAGTAACTGTACCAACTCCATCGTATGCTTCTAATTCTATTTCGTCGTACTGAGCACACGCATCTTTGTAACTAAAGAAAGGACCAAACATTACGCTATATTCTGCTGCATCGAATCCATCTAATAAGAATGATTCTCCGTATCCATCTTTATACTTCATAAAGTATGGTGACTGAGTAACGAACCACACATTAGGAGATTTGCCATCACCAATAATATTCATAGCTAAATCCTTAGCTAATTTTGCTGTAGTAGTTTTATATTCTGCTAAATGATCTACTTCTACTTTAGGCACTTCTACTTTATAAGTTAATGTTAAACCAAATTCTTTAACGTATTCTCTGATCTTAGTTTGAATTTGATCTCTCGTCATACCTTTATAATCTAAGTACTTAATAGTCCATGATCCTTGCGGGTGAGAATAGCTAATTGTATTTTCATCGTGTCCAGCTGTGTACATATAACCTAACGCGCTGTTAACATGACCGCTATCTAACCATGCTGGAATATGGCATAAGACTCTCCACACTCCGCGCTCAGTATTTTCTACAAATCCTAAATGTCTTAAGTAAGTACGATAAGTATTGCTACGATAAAACAATTGTCTATTGTATTTTTTCCACCAAGTTGGTTGTTCGATACCATTCATTGCTGCGTGAAATTCTTTAGTAGTGAAAGTCTCGCCTACATTTTTAGAATTGATGAACGACTTTACAGATTGAAACAAATTTGGTTTAACATTCATAGTAGCTAATGCTTCTACTAAAGCGTCTTGAGCTACGAACGTATCTTTTTGAGATCTACCACCAATGTGCCACTCGATTGTTTCTTTATCTGTATAACGACGATATTCTTTCCAATCGTATACAGTAAATATAGTACCGTCTTCTAATTCTAATTCCCACTCGTTTTGTACTTTATCGTGGTGGTCGCTCGTATGATTTGGTGCACCTAAGATAATCTGTAGATCTGCTAACGTAGCACTAAATGTAGCACCGTGAAATGAAGTACCGTCTAACGATTTGTTTGTTTTCTTTATCATAACTTATTTTTTTGTTTTAATGTCTGTGAATTTAATGTCTGTGTCGGTTAAGTTTAATGTGTGACCGACATACACAACTGATAGGAATAGTATTACTGATATCATATTAATTAATTTAATGAAGGCATTGCTGAATATTCTATGTCTGTGTTGTGCCACTTTTTCATGTACCTTTGCCATGACATTTCACCTTTATCTATTTTAATTTGATCTAATTCCATATTGTGAGGTACTCCTGCAATAAAATCTTGATTGTCTAAGAATTCAAAATTAACGTGACAGTCTGGAAAACATTCACTCAATGCTTTATGATTTAACTGCATATTTGTCCACATAAGTTCTTTGTCATAATCTTCTACAGTGATAACGTGGTCAGTAGCGATCTCTTTTGTAAGAGCATTTTTAATGTAAATTCTAACTTTCATAGCTTTTATTGATTGATTATAGGTAAAATTACACAATTCTGGCTATCTAGAGCTGTTTTATTGAACTATTTTAGAAACTTCTCGATAGATAACCAATCAGTTATGCATATGTTTTTTAGTAATATCACAAAAAAGTGCAACTGATTGATAACCAACCAGTTGTATCCGGCTGAAAACCAATCAGTTGCACATTATGATTTTATTAATATATAACGCGTTGGAAACGGTTATTTGTAGTCTATGATATCGTCTACATTTAGGTTACCTTTATCGTCGTAGCCTATTCTTTGTAAGTGTTCTAAATAAAAAGGATCTAAATCGTAGAACTTCGTATTGTTCTCTTCTAATACATCTTCGTCGTGTATGTATTTTGATTCTATGTTACGAGTGATGCGATCGCTGAATGGATCTACTGCAAATAAGAAACTACAGTTGTAACATAACCATCTCAAATTCTCTATTCTCCAATCAGATTTGTTACCGTTTATAAAGTTAATAAGTAAAGGAACTTTCATATCGAGTATACGTCTCTCTTTAAAGTCGCACTCAGCACAACAATATCCTAATCTACCGTCTTTCATTAGTAGATCCTTAAGCTTAGCAACTCTCTGAGGATTTGATACTTGTTTCTCTGTAAGCATCTCGTCCAAGTCTCGTTTAAAATTACTGCCTTGAAAATTCTTAGGTATTCCTTTAGCTGATTGATTCATGTGTAATTCAAACAGTGTCTTACCTGTATCTCTGTCTATATACTTACTTGCATACTTCTTGTATGTAATGTAAGTGATCTGCATCCATCTTGCGGCCTCATGGTTGCTGCGAGTATTCTTCATTGCTTCCCATATCTGATCTTCAGTGATTTGTAGACCTTGATATGCAAAGTTAGGCTTTTCTGTATTCTCTTCCACTAGTCCTGTATTTTTGGGTTGATGGTTACCATAAGGTTCCAAAGATCGTAAGGAGTTTCTAATATAATCTCTTGACCAGCTTGATCTACTAACGCATTCAATGTACCATCGGGGTTTCTTCTATCGTAAAGGTAGAATGCTATGATATCTGAGCATGATTCTCCAAAGTGTAAATAGTACATTAGATCTATAATGGATAAAAACTTCTCGTCGTACTTAAACATATCGACATCCATATCTGCATACATTAAAGCTTGTCTTATCGTTATCTCTTCCATTGAATTCATCATCTGTACAAACATCTCTTTCTTCTTATCCAACTCTGTTCTCTTCTTTCTTCTAACGTAGGACTTAACGTTTAGTATTCCGTCTACAGCTATCTGTATCTCTTTGAAATCTTCTGCCATTGTTATAGTTTTTGTTTAGCGACTACCTTCTTCGGCTTCTTCTTTATCTTTTCTATTAGTTTGGTAATCTTGTTACACGATTCGTAATCCTCCTCCTCTATAAAGAATATGATACAGGTTTCTAGAGCTTGAACCCATTGATTCTTGTGTAATTCTATGTAGCAATTTGAATCGTTAATTTCGAATATAGAAGCAAAAGTCTTTTTATTGTCTATAGCGTATTCTATAGATTTAGGGACTTCGTTCTTAATCAGAGTCTTTAGTATCTCTGAGCTTTGTATGTCGTGTGCTTTTAGTGTCTCTACGTTTTCAAAGACTGCACGAGGAGGTCTGTTGTTTTTCATAACGATTGTGGTTCTTTTATTCTCCGCCTTTGAATGCCTTCATTATCATATCTGATACTGAGGTCAAAGGAATAGTGAAGCCTATCACATTCTTGTAAGCGTTCCTATCATCGTAAGCTACTGTAATTCCAGCATCTCCCAATCTTTTTTGTAAGGCAACAGATATCTTATTTGCCAACTCTTGCTTATCTCTTGGATCTTGAGGCTCGTCAGTCAATATGAACTGCATCTTTAAACCCATTTTGGTTGGGTTATCGTTTACATCAAATTGTATAGTGAATGGCATCTTTTTGCCATCTATTGTTAAACTTACTGGGTATCTAGGTTGTTGTGAAAGGGCCATTGTTCTTTTATCTTATAAATATTTAGAATACGTTCTTGATGAATGTACCCATCATTTTGTCTGTATGATCTACCATTTGCAATACATCTATCTTCAATCCGTTGTATTCGTAAGTACCCGCTGCATCCACAGATTCTCTAATAATAACCTGTATGTTTGGGATAATGGTCAGATCTACGTTGTCTTTTGCATCGAAGTATATAAGTATATCGTTCTGCTTTGGTTCTTCTATTGGACGCACCCTAGCTTCAAGGATTAGGTCTGTCTTAGGTTGCTCATATTCTATATAGTGAGCAATTATAGACTGATCTACGTATATATTATTAAACCAGGGCTCTAATGATAACAATAGGTTCGCATCACAATTCTCCACAACTATTCCTATATCGTACCTCGGTTTTAGTATTGGCCTTTGATATTCGTCATTCTCTATCCAACTACCCCACTTTCTAATGTAGTTTCTTGCGGCTTTTTCCGAAGCATTCTTAAAGTAGTCATCGTCTTTACCAATCTCGTCTGTCCATCTGTGTCCTCTACAAGTTAAGTGATATACGAATGCATCTCTTGACTGGATTAGTTCATATCCGTGTAGCAACCACCTTTGGAATATATCCGAGTCTTCATAAGGGAACGGAGCGAATAATCTATCGTGTCCTCCCATTGCTACGAAGTCTTCTTTGTATATAATCCAAGGCGCAAACATGCCGTCAGTTGTTTGATCTTTAAATTCCTCTTGTGCTTTTGATACATATTCTTCGAATGCTTCTATATTCAAAGTGTCAAAATCCATACCAAAATTCTTAATGATTTTCTCTTTACCTTCTGGATGCAATGGAGGTTCTATACGAGTAGCACAAACTACGGTTTCTTTTTGTAGGTGCTTTAATAAATTCTCTAAATAATTTGGAGCCAATATCATATCAGCATGCATAATACCGACTACTTCTGTTTCTGCCAATTCAATGCCTTTGTCGTAAAGCACAGTGTGACCAACTCTTTCTGAAGATCTGTATATAGCCGTAATGTTATCATCGTTAAGACCTGTCAACCATTCTGTAGTACCATCTGTAGATCCGTCGTCTAACATAACGATCTTACAATTTGGTGCATGTGTCTTTATACTCTGATATGCATTCTTTAAGTGTCTTAGATTATTACTCGATGGTACAACTAATGTAACTTGATCTTGTGTTAACATAATTTTAATTTAGGTTGACTTTGTTTTTTCTCTCTTACAATTAATTTGAATACTTGTAACTCGTATTCTCCAGGTTCTTGAACTTCGTTAGTGATTAATTCTGGTAAGTTATGCAGAATATAATTAAAAAGATCTTGATTATTAAGAATATCTTTATAGTCTGCTTCTAAAATCATATCGGTAGTTAACTCGCTAACAAACTTAGAAGTCAAGTCAAAAGATGTTAATGCGCTTGCGCCTTTAATATAATTAGCAGGATCTGCTTCGCACTGTATCTGATCGAAGAATGGTTCTATGCCAAGAACTTTACTATCGAAACAGTTTAGTATTCTTAAACCAATGTTATATTTTATATTCGGTATTGGTTCTAATGTATCCGTCTGCTTTAAAAATCCTCCCCACTTTCTAATGTATTCATTCATTGATATGGAGTTATTTATTTGCCAAGCTTCGTCTTTCTTTTGAAAGTCTTCCATCTTTTCTGCGTGCGCAAACTGTCCACCTCTACAAGTTAAGTGATATACCATTGCAGACCACGATTGTATTAAGTCATAGCCTTGTAATTTAAAGCGTCTGAATAAATCTGCATCTTCAAATACAGATCTGAATACTGGATCGTGACCTAAATGCTGGTCTTTACGAATTAACCATGGAGCAAAAATACTTTTAGTTATCTTATCGCTTTTATTCTCTTCTACGAACTTGTTAAACTCTTCAATCTTTAGATCTTCTGGCCACATACCAAAATCCTGTACTATCTTCTCTATTCCTGCTGGATGTAATGGCGGTTCTATACGTGTAGCGCATACAATGTTATCTTTTGTTTTGATATCCATCATGTGTTTATCTGCATGAGGTCCAAGAATCATGTCTGCGTGAAATGCTATTACGTATTCTCTATCAGCCTCTTTAAACATTGTATCGTAAGCGTGACCTATTCCTTTGGGTTCAGTGCTAGCATTTATAATAAACCTAACGTCTTGTGTCTCTAACCATTCTACAGTTCCATCGGTATCTTGATCTACGTACACAATTATTTCGTTAGGATAATAAGAGTTATCTTGAATAGATTTGATACACGGTTTTAAGTATCTTAAGTTGTTCTTAGAAGGAATGCAAAAAGTTATCATTATATAATTTCTACTTGTACGTTACCAAAGCAAACTAACCCTGTTCCATGATGGTGTCCAATCTCTGTTACATCGTAAGTTGGATTTTCTAAACTGTCCCACCAAAATTGCATATTAGGATTCAAATGAATATCATCGCATAACATAAAACCTTCGTATCCAATCTCAGTTAATAAATCTGAGAACACTTTCTCTTGAGCTCCGTCATGAGGATCGATGTCTAACATAATCAATGGACTACTCAATAAAATATCTTTATCTTCTGTGTTAATATCCTTTACAACTGGAAC
>Ga0247723_1000677_pt1 | contig 22258 bp, 35 predicted proteins | sample MSEWelMarce5H_FC_FD_189079 | JGI IMG/M metagenome (GOLD analysis project Ga0247723, IMG submission 189079) | Subsurface sediment microbial communities from gas well in West Virginia, United States - MSEEL Well Study Marcellus 5H_FC | ecosystem: Environmental > Terrestrial > Deep subsurface >... | reverse complement strand
AGTGCGGTTTGGTGTTTAAGTTAATGAAATGCGTTCCCGTTTTGGTTAACTTTGGGGTGTATGGCTTGCCTTTTTTCTTGACGTTGCCCAAACCGCACTACATTTCGCGACTCGTTTATGAGTTGTTCGTGGGTAAATTAAGCCCATCCGATTACGTCATACACTTAGACGGAGACACAACAAACAATCGAGCCGACAATCTGTATAAATCAGAAACAAGGCGAGCCTACCCCGTTCGAAGCTTATTCACCTGCATTGAATACCCCGACTTAAAAACAGCATGCGAGGCCGAGCGTTACCCATATTCAACCGAACTGTACCGCCTGCGCAACTGTCCGCATCGCTCCATGTTTGAACGCGTATAACAAAAAAGGCGGAATAAATCCGCCAAATCTGTCAAACCTAGAGCACCACACTCTATTGCAAATATAAAACATTCAACGGAATCTGCACAGCCCTACTCACCAATCCTCCTGCAAATCGCATGGACGGCGCGGCAGCTGCACCAGGAATCCGAATTAATATCCTACTATGGTTCTTAGCCCATTGCGTATCTTTCAGCGCGTTTTTAACCCATAGTGCGGTGTTGGATATTAAAACAACGTCGTGTTCGATTTTCAACCCGCATCGGCTCAACACCTCTGCTGCAGTCATAGATGTAACCGATACACCGCCCTCCACGTTTTGAACCGCTTGAATAAGCTCAGACACGGTGACATTCATCGCGCGATCATCTCGATTATGTACAACAACCTGCTGTTCCATAAGGTATTTTAAACACGCGATTTCGTCTTTGGTGTCCATGAGTGAACGTTCATCTTCAAACTCATACCCACGGAATAGCTCACGCGCCTCTGATTCGGTTAATAGGTCCGATGTAATCAGTGACACACGACCGGCAAACATTGGGGCTAGCTGATCGCCCAAACGCTGCTCGCCCAGTTCCTCGGCAATAACCCGCGCAAACGTTTTGGTGTTGGCTAGGATTGTAGGGAGTAATTTAACCGTCCGAGCCTGCAAGCGTTGAACGTAATCAGGCGTAAACGTCTTGGTGAAATAACGCCGTTTTTCCTCCCATTGCTGCTTGGTTGTGTTTGGTCTGGATAATGTCAGCACCGTCACACGTGTACGGTCTGACTGTTGGTGGACCTGTACGGCGATGGATGCGAAGGCGAAACATGACCTAATTCGATACGTTTTAGCCGTACCCGATGACGTACCCTTCGCCATCACCCCACCATCCTCGGCCGATGCTGCACGCATCAACGCCATGACGGCCTGCATACGATCCTGATTCCGTTTATCTTCGCCCTCCGCCTCATCGAACACGACCGGTATCGCATCATGTCCAAGCGACTGACGTAAACCCGCCTCCGATGTTTCACCTTGAACGGATAACGAACACGCCCCAAGCATGGACCTAACCACGTTTTGAAACACCCACGATTTGCCCGTACCCGCTGCACCCGTTAGCCATATATGAGGCCGCCATGATAGCGCGCCACATACGGGAGCAACGACGCACCAACCCGCAAGGAGATGGGCGTCGACCTCGCGCGAAAACGATAGTCCGGATATGAATTCCGCGATTAATTCGGATTCCTCGTCGGGCATCGGGTTGGCTACGTTCATACCAAGCGGGGGCGATAATTCGTATAAATACCGCGAGGACTGCTGTTCCAATGGTAACGCGCGACCGTTCACAATTAACGACGAACCGTTATGGATTACCACGTTTGTACCGTCAACCCATGCGCCTCGACCCCGTATGATGTTGGGGTTAAATATCCCGATTTTTTTGGATGCCTGTATTAGGTCGTCCACGGCTTGATCGTGGTTATACCCTTGTTTGGTGGGGTATTTATCGAGCCAATACCGAAGCGGCGCGAGTTCAGGCAGGTTTGATTTGCTCAGCGATGATGATGCGAGCGAAATGATGGTGCGCGACCCCTTGGAGTAGAAAATATGTTTTAGCCCTGATTCGTTCACAAACCCAAGTTGAACGAACGGCGCATCCGCCTCGATTGGTTTAGCGTGTTGTTCGACCCATTCGATAGTATATGGATGGTCTGCGGCGTCTTGTTTGGGCGGTGTCCCCTCGGGCCAAACAATCATGTCGAGCGTACAGGATAGGTCGGTAAGTATTTCGGCCACCTGGAGCATAGCCTTACGACCTGGGTCGTCGTTGTCTGGCCACAAGGTCACGCGTTTACCCTGCAACGGTGTCCAATCTGATTTATTAACGGCCGATGCGCCTCCAAGCCACGTTGTTGTTGCGGGGTTAATAAGTTTGGCGGCCTCGGCTGCTTTTTCACCTTCAACGATATAAACGTGATCGGCTTGGATTATGCCGGGGAGGTTGTACAGCGTCCGTTGACCTTTTGGCAGCCCATACCGTCCGTTTGTAAATGGTTTGACGTCCTTGGAGCCGTCCGAATAATCGAAGCGATGCACCTCGGCGATGACCTGCCCTGTTTGGTCGTGATAGTACCATTTCCCGTTGAGTACGGGCCGTTCGGATGGGTCGCGTTTTGGTTGTTCTTGGATGCCGAGTTCAACGCGGTAATCCGCCCCGAGTGCCTTGAACCAATCGAACATATCCCCCCCTTGGTCGCACGCGAAACATTTAAATATTTGTTTGGCTTGGTTCACCTGAAGGGATTTTTTGGTATCGTTGTGAAACGGACATAGGCCGACGAGTTCTGATCCTTTCGGGGTGAGTTGAACGCGACGGGAAACGATGTCGACGATGTTGTGGGTCGATTTAAGTGTGGCGTAATCGGTCATAATATCAGCCCCGCAAGATAAATCCCAACACCCGAACCACAAGCGGCGCCGAGCGAATAAATTATTTTATCCCAATGCGAACCAAACGCGGCCCGCTTCACGTTGAACGTCCAAACGTAGCTAATCAAACCCGCAACCGCGATGGATGACGCGATTTGTTTGTGGGCGAGTAGTATCGTGTTGAGCGAAACCAACAAGACCTGGACGAATGCGGTGGCGAAAAGTATCGCGCGTGGATGCGGTGTTATTGATGGCCATGAACGGCCTGCCATGAATAGGTCGTGCCCCGATTTCATTCCGTCGTTATAGTACATTCCATCACGCGTAAAAGTACGCTGATTTTTTTCCGTTGGTGAAGATAACAAAGGGACCATAGCGTAAACCGAATACGATTCGTCTAAATCTATATCCAACCAAACGCGCTCAATTTTCCGCCCATCCCGCGTCACTACGGGCTTACCCTTCAACGCTTGTTCTAGATTAAACGGCTTCATTTTAGCAAATTTACAGCGTCCTCCTCCGAACGCACTATACCCGAATGACCCCCAGCGGAATCAACCACGTCGATAAAATTTAACTGTTCAGTAGTCGGTCTACCTGTTGGAGTTTTAACCTCCAATGCGACAAAGACCGCGATTTTCTGCCCGACGTGATGCGGGGTTATTTCGATTGTTTTCCATCCGATTAAATCGGAGCTACCGACACATAGGCCGTATCTCACCTTGGCCGTTTTATCAAATCCCGTATTATTTCGAAATAATCGCACACCTGGAACGCGCGAGGCGGCTAGCATGATTTTGTGTTGTATGTTAGTTTCGTTTGTCATTTTTTCGGTTTCTTATAAATTATAACACCCCATTTAAGCCAAGCCAATACCACGACGCCTTTTCCAAATCTTTCTCGGTAGGATTGTTTACAACAATAAATTGCCGGCAAAAATTCGATGATATTTTCAAATGTTTCAAATTTTATTTTCATTGCTCACCTCCTCCGTAGGTTTCGTTTTTATTTTTTAACTTATAACTAATACCTTCATATTTACCAAATATTAATATATCTGAATATTGCTGACATACTTTATTGGCAGAATCTCTACGAACATATTTAATTTCTCCGTGTGGGTATTTTAGCCAAGCACGCCAATTTGTGCCTTCGGTACATTGAAGTTTTGCGCCATTTTTTAGGGCTTCAATAATTTGTTGTTGATACTTACTCATTGGTTATCTCCTCCGTAGGTTTGTTGAAATTCTTTATTTAAGTTCTGCATCCATTTACGCACATTTGCATAAGCTTTTCTCCAATTTTCCATTTCAAAAGATTTATTCCTAGGCCCTCCACACCATCCTAATTCTCTGTCAATTTTTTCGTTGACTTTATCTATAAACTTTTGTATCTCAACTGACCTTTGCTCTTTCTCCATTTCTTTGGCTTGTTGTTTCAATTCCATATAATCAGATGTATCAATGTTTAATTGAATGTTTCTAATTGATGGAGTTTCTCGCAAATCTCCCTTGTATTCAAGTTCTTCAATGAACCACTCTACTGCCGTTTGTTGTTTATTGTCGTTCATTGCTCACCTCCTTTATTTTTGCACTCACACGATTCAGAATGAGCCAAACCGCCATTTATGTATGTTATGTATTTATGACCTTCAAAACTATACGCTTCTAATACAAAGGCATCCTTTGGTATTGTTCCGGGCCATTTACTTTCATGGCCGTTAGATTCGCTACACCCAGCGATCATTCCGACCGCCAAGGTGAATAATATTGTTTTTTTCATCGTTTTTTATCAATTACATGTTTTACGCCCGATTCACTCATTCCCATGCGACGGGCAATTTCTCGCTGGGTCTTTCTCATGTCATCCCGCAATATCAAAATCGCGTATTGTTTTGGCGTGTAGCCTTTCAAATCCAGTTTCATCGTATCGTCACCATATTACTCTCCCTACTCATCAAAACGCCTTTAACCGGCGCAACCAATCGAGCCCTTTCAATCAAACTATCAACACTGGGCTCACCGCTGTACGCAACCCAAATCGAGCCGTCCCCAACGTGTCCCGCGTCTATTATCTCGCCCGTTGTTTTCGGTGCGTATCGCGCCTCCTGTGCATCATATCTAAACCGAGCCCACCCCGTCTTGTAACCCCGTTTCCGCGCAATCGCCACCCATTCATCAAACGTTTTGCGACCCCACAACTCTTTGCGGGCTGCTTCCTTGGCTTGGTCGGCCTGCTTAACCGGTACCAATTCGCCTGCAACCTTAACCACTTCGCGCGGTTTTGGCGGTGGAACGGTTCCGCATTCAGGGCATTCGGTTCGCGCTGATTCATACACCGCGTAACACTTCAAACACTGACGGATAATTGATTCGGTTCGTTTTGCTTCCTTGCCGGGTTCCAACGCCCAATCGCGGTGCATCGTGATTACGCCGTGCCGATGACAGTTACCTGCGTGATCTAGCAACAACGCGCGGGTTTTCCCCGGGTGCTTCCTCAATACGCGCCCCATCTGCTGAATATACAGCGATAACGATTTCGTCGGCCTTAATGATATACCGACCTCAATCGCCGGAACGTCTGTACCCTCGCTGATAATATCACAGCTGCACAGTACCTGCACCGCCCCGTCAGACAATCCCGCAATCATTCGGGCGCGCTCCTCTCGGTCCGTGTTGCCGTCAACCGATACCGCCCGAAATCCAGCATTTCGGAAATCCTCGGCGACCTGCTCGGCGTGTTTCACTGATACGCAAAACACGACGCACGGTCTGCCAGGGGCGTGCTTCATGTATTCTTTGATCGCCGAACCCGTCACGCTGGGTTTACTCATCGCGTCGGATAGCTCCGATTTCACGTAATCGCCTGCAACGGTTCGAACGCCCTTCAAATCGACCGCCGTTGCTGGCGCGTAGGTTACGGGCTGAGTAAGTGAACCAAATTCGATTAAATCGTAGATCTGCGGGCCTTGTACCATTTCATCAAAACAATCGGCCAATCCTTTGCCGTCTAGCCTGCAAGGTGTCGCCGTAACGCCCAGAACGTACGCATCGGGGTGTCTGGCTATAACCTCCTGATACGTCGATGATGGCGTGTGGTGGCATTCATCAACGACAATAAGGTTGAACGGCTCGGTTTGCCGGTTTCGAATCGTTGCAACCATGGCAACCTGCACCGGCCAAAAATCGTTCTGCACGTGTTCGGTCGATATAAACCCGTGCGGAATGCCCGAGGCGGCTAATTTCTGCCCTGTTTGCTTCAATAGCTCCACGCGATGCACCAAAATTAAAACCCTCCGACCTCGGCGTATAGCATTGAGCGCGATGTGCGACATGATCACGGTTTTTCCGCCCGAGGTTGGTAACACGTAAATAACACGTTTCACTCGGGTGAATGCCTCGCGGATCATGCGCACGCCGTCAAGTTGGTATGGGTAGAGATTCATAATGTCGGGTCGCTTGCAAATTCCTGCTCGATTGAGTTAATTATCATGTCGACCTGCTTGGAGAACGATTTGTTTGTTTGTATGAAATCGTCCGCCTCGCTGCATGCGTTCATGATGGTCGAATGGTCTCGGTGTCCCAGTTTCACGCCAATTGATTTGTAGGTGTGATTATACCTGCGCTGGGAAATCCAACAAACCGCCATTCTGGCCTTAACCCGCTCGCCCTTTCGATTTCGCTCGATTAGCATGTCTACCGTCATGTTAAAAAATACACATACATGATGCATCACACATTCAATTGACATCGGTGTTATGTTATTTTCAATTGCGCGGTAATTGATGATATTTTTTAATCTGATAATCTCGCGGTCCTGCGCCGTTATAGCTCGCCTAAGTCGAGTAATTTCGTCTTGCATTGTGTGTGTAGCTGCGTGTTGCATCTGTATAGCTCGAATTGAAATGATTTGAATAATTTGTTGAATAGGTTGATTGTTTCGTCCAGGTGGGTGTATTTCTTCGCGGCCTCCATTGTTTCAAATGTCGCAACAAGTTGCTGGAATTTATAAACCCTAAATTTGTGCTGTCCGTTTACGGTGGCTACGACGATGCGGGTCATAATTCTAGCTCCAATTGCGGATCTGGTGCCGTTTTGCCGTTGATGTACTCAACCGCCTCGTTATACGCCCTCATGGCTGCAACTTGCAATTTATCGACGTTCATATACCTATCATCGTCAATAAACGAAATAAACGGAGCCACCAAATTCAAAACGCGGTTGCCGGTTAGGGTTTTCTTACCAACCAGCGTACACCCGTACGATTCGCCACTCCCACCGAAAACGATTTGTGTGGATTCGTAATCTTTTAATATAATACTGTCAAATTCCGCATCGGTATGTGTAACAATACCCATTTCGCACAACTCAAACAGAAAAGGCGTTAAGGCCTTCAATGCATTGGTGAAATCCTCATGGGCAATTCGTTTTTTCCATTCGGCCGTCACCTCGTAGTCCTTGTCGACTATGTATTGAATTTTGGCGGTGTTGCCTGGGTAGAGTTTGATTTTAATTATTTCGATAGTCATGTGGTGTTAGTTTGTTTTATTTAGTTCGATAATAAGTTGGTCGGCCAATTCAACGGAAATGCTCGTTATTGACTTTAAGAATTCGTCTTTTGATTTGTATGGGAAATTGTCTTCTCTGGCCAATATCCCCTGCAAGGCCACCGCTGCAAAGTATTCGCGCTTGGTTAGGCCATCTTGGGGCGCGTCATTTCCAAACATCCTTGGAAACGCGTTTACGCTTGGTGCTGTTTTGTGGGTGCTCATAACTCTGGTGCGTTTTTAATTAATTCGGTGATTTGTTCGGGGGTTTCGTGTACTTTGATTTCGGTATCTGCATGCCCAAATACAACCCATGTAAAATTGACTCCATTAAAACGCATATAATTAATGATTGTATTTGCATTAACATAGGCCTTTTCGAAATTTGGATGTTTAGTTAATTCAATAATTCTCATTTTTCTATCTCCTTCAATATTTGAGTACTCATCAAATGAGCCAAGCCAAACAGCACAGCCGTTTCGAATCCTAGATGTTCTTTACCGGCTAATAGAACTGTGTAAACAATTGCGTAGGCCAATACGTTTTTAATAACTTGTTTCATCCCTTCGCCTCCTTTTGCTTAGCCCTGAATCGTCTCATGTTGGCGGCCTTTTGTGCTTTGCGTTTTTCGTGAATCGCGCGGTATTTTGCAAGCTCAGATTTAAGGTGCAATTTGTCAACGTTTAGGCCGTCGATTTCGTTTTGAAGGCCGTCAATTTGTTTGCGCCATTCGGACTTTGTCAGCGAGTCTAGTTGGTAGGCTCCAAGCTCATTTTTTAATTGTTGGATATATTCCTCTTGTCGATGCGCCTTGTTTCTTGACGCATGCAATTGGTCCGCGTGTATGCTTGCATCGTGTAATCTACCCAATTTTGCCTCGTCCAAATCCGCCAAATAGGTATTTAATTGATTGTGTAGGCTTTCAATTTTTCGCGTTTTACCCCTGTCTGATTCAACAAAACGCCCCTCCATTTTGTAATAACGCCAAATCGATAGGCAATTCAATGCCGTCAAAGTAATTACCAATCCAATCACGACCTTAACGCCTCCCCGCGGTACATTCTTTTTAATTCGGTGCGCTGGTGGTTTACCGTTTCGTTGAATCCCGGCACGAACTGATCCCGCTCAAATTGATACGGTGTCGCTTCGGGTGTTGATGGTTTACGCTTCGAGCGTAAAACGTGGCTGCCGTACGCTACCGCAATGGTAACGGGCGTGCCAATAATTAGATATATGATGTCTAGTGCCATAATTTAACGGAGGCAAATATACCCACGTTCTCCACATTTTTACAATATGTGTAAAATTATGACAATACGATGACAATTAACGGAACCGCAACCGGGTGCGTTCGTGGTGGTTGTATATCTCCTCCAATAAATCAACGTACTGATTCGTGTCTACGCATTTCACCAAGCTGCGCGGCTGCATCTTAATTTTGCGCATCATTCGTTCCTGGTCGTAGCCCTCAATGCGCGCAATTTTCAAAACGGCCCGTATAAAATAACTCGTATACGCCAAATCGGTGAAATCGCGAAACGCTTTCAAATATTCCAACACTCTCTCCGCCTCGCGTTCGTTCGACACGTTCACCTTGCCCTCCTCGAGCTCACGACGTTCGCAACGGCCCGATGTGCTCAATAGCCCCACCAACGAACTAATTGGAACGTGCGGGTATTTGTTAATAAATCTACTCAACACGTCGTAACCTTTCCGTTTTTCTACGGTCCAGAAATTAACGTAATCCAGAATTTTCCAATTTTTACGGCCCGCGTTCAAATCGGACATGTCGGATTTATCCACACCCTCGCCCATGACGAACCAAATCGGAACGCCTAAACGTTTGGCGGCCTCCAATCTGTGCTGGCCTTCTATCACATTCATTTCGCCGTCAACGATAATCGGATTCACGTGCAGCAAATTTTTACGGCTTATTTTCTTCATTAAATACAGCACGTGTTTTTGGTCGATTTCGCGGTTCGAATCGTACAGACCGAACGCGTCGTAATTGCTAGTTGATTCCATCCAGGTGTTGATTAACTGCATTAAGGTATTTAATCGCGGTGGGCTCGTTTCGCTTCCAACGGCTGAAATACATAGATTTCAATCCGAGCTCCTTGCATATTTTGTGCAGGTTGGTTTTTTTATCCCTGCAACGTTGCTCAATTAATTTGATCGCGTCCATTGTCTGCCGTCGTTGGTTGTTTTGATTTTTGCGTGCAATGTCGTTTTGGACGATTTGCGACGTTTGAAATAAATGATACCTTGGAATTTTGTTTGAAATAAAATCATGCTGCCCCGCTTCAAACGACGTGCGACTATTCCAGATGGCTGAAAATATTTTTTATCCATATTGCAAATATAATATCAATATAGTATAAATTTGCACACGTTATGAGCAATTTAACCACACAAAACTACGACGGCCAACTGATTCAAATCGTTGAGCAATCAAACATCGAGCCTACAAAAGGCGCACAAATGATGCAACTTTTTGTTCCGTATTTCAAACGCATGGACGAGGTGGAGCGCAAAATCTCCATCCTACCCGCTGAGAATCCATCAAAGGAAGATTGCGAAATGGCCAAGGCCATACGCAAAGCCCTGCGCGATAATCGTTTGGAGGCCGAGCGCATCAAAAAACAAGGCAAAGAGGCCATTATCATCGAGGGCCGTCTATTCGACAACCTGTACAACATCATCGACAATTCCAGCAAACCACTTGAGAAACGATGCGAAGCGATTGAAAAATGGCACGAAATCGAGGAGGCAAAACGCGTCGAGGCGGTTTACCTGGAACGAAAAAACCTGTGCGACGAACTCGGGGCCGATACGGTGTTTGTTAACATTCGCCAAATGTCCGATGATCAGTTCACAGCCTACATCGACCAAATCAAAGCCGCCCAGGCTGCAAAGGCCGAAGCCGACCGAATTGAAGCGGACCGACTAGCCGCCGAGGAGCGCAAATTGGATGATCGCATGAAATCGCGCCTAAAAACATTGGCTGCCATGGATATTGACGGCGGTCTTATGAATATTCGCGAAATGCCAGACGAACAATTTGACACGTTTGTCAAATCAGAACAAACCAAAATAGCCGCACGCGCCGCCGCCGCCAAGGCTGCCGAGGAGGCTAGAATCGAGGCCGCCAAAATTGCCGATGAACAACGCATCGCCCGCGAAGCTGCCGAAAAGGAGGCCGAGAAGGCGCGCGCCGAAGCCGCCGAGGCGAAACAAGCCGCCGAGAAATTGGCCGAGGATGCACGCGCCGCCACTGCTGCAGCTGCTGAGGCTGAGCGATTGAAAGCCGAATCAGACCGCGCCGCATTGCTCGCGCCTGACCGCGACAAACTGGCGTTTTTGATAACCCAAATCGCGGGCATCAATATTCCACAACTTGAAACACCGGAGGCGGAGAAAATAACCCGCAATGTAAAAACGTTGTTAGGCAAGGTTAGAACGTACATCGAACAGGAGGCGGATAAATTATGACCATTCAGGAATACCACGCCGACCTCACCCACCTCACAAAATCTAAACTGGATGTGATCAGTCAGGCCCCCGCATCGTTCAAATACCAATATCTTGACGGGAACCCACGCAAAGAAACTAAGGCCATGTTTGAAGGTTCGGCCGCACACCGCTACCTATTCGAACAGCATACAATGGGCGATCACTATTTTGTGTTTGACGATGCGGAAATCGTTGCCGAAATTGGTGGAGCCCGTCCGCGCAACACATCCAGGTATCAAGAATGGAAATCGGAGCAACTTGAAAAAAACGCCGGCAAACTCGAAATCGATGCCGACCTACTCGCAACGGTTCAAGGCATCCACCAAGCCGCCCAAAATAACCCTGATTACATGCGGTTAATCGAACCGGGCTACCAAGCCGAACAAATATTGTACGGCGAAATTGACGGCGTACCGGTTAAATGCCGACTGGACTGTCACGTTGAATCAGCGCACACCATCATCGATGCGAAAACCACAACCGATGCCAGTGAGCGCAAATTCGCCTATTCCTGCATCAATTACCGATACCATGTACAGGACGCGCTTTACTCGGAGATCTACCGCCAAAACTTCGGGGTAACGCCTCGTTTCATATTCTGGGCGGTTGAGAAAACCGCGCCGTACCTCAACGAGCTGTACGAACTATCGGAATACGACCGTGAACGTGGGACCGAATTATACCGCGCGGACCTGCAAACATATAAACGTTGCAAAGAATCAGGTATTTGGCACGGCTTGACAGAATCCACCGAGGTCAAAACGTTAATTCTGCCGTAGCCATGTACATCGAATTGAACAACATAAAAACGGGCAAACGCGAGCTGTTTAACGTATATCACATCCCGCACGTCAAAGAAATTGAAAACGGATTTGTCGAAATCAATAAATCCCGATACGACGTAACCTACAACCAACTAAAAAAACTAATAGAGAAACACCATGCAAAAAACACACTGGAAAAAATTAACGAATCCTGACTTTATCGGGGCCTATGCGCTTAACCCTGGGGAGGATCTAATCGTTCGAATCGAGAAGGTAACGCACGAAACCTTCAAAGGTATTGACGGCAAAATGGATGAGGCCAACATCGCCCACCTAATCGGCCACAAACCGTTTATTCTTAACGCCACCAATCAGAAAACCATCGAGAAGGCTCTCGGGTCTCCGTATATCGAGGATTGGGCGGGCAAATGGATTCAACTCTACGCGACCCCGGTTAAGGCATTCGGCGAAACCATCATAGCGTTGCGCGTTCGTTTGCAAGCCCCCAAGCCACCCGAAAAGGCCAAAACGAGCCTCACTCCCGAGCACCCGAAATGGGAGGAGGCCAAACAAGCCATAAAGGCCGGCACGGTAACGATTGAAACAATACGCGGGCGATACGTCCTATCAGACGAAAATGAGGCGTTGATTCACGCCGAATAACATATATTTGAAACCATGGTAACGATAAGCGCGCCAATCGGGATGGACCCGAACCAAGCAATGGCCTATATCACAGCGGAGATAATCCACGAAGTGCGCGCCCGTTATCCTGATGATTTAGCAACCGAAATACTGAGGGACGGCTCGGTTATTTTTTACCACAACGGCGATAATTATATCGGCACGTTTGACCCGTCAAAAGAAACCGCCAATCGGTCTATGGTTCGAGATTCTTTAACATTTCAATCAGCGGCGGGTATGGGTATATGTCGGCCTTGTCTGGACGATACGAATTGTGGGTAAACACACCCGATTCGGCCTTTAATGCCCTATGCGATACCGCCCATATATCCTCGTTATATTCCAGGTTCACGCCGTATTTTTCCCCCCAATGCAGCAACAACAAACGGACCGATTCGATTTGATCGTCCGTGTATTTCTGCCAATATTTGAACCCCTTGTATTCGAGCTCGATCACCTCGTCCGCATCGACCACCCCGTTCACGTAATTTTTATACTGTCCAGCCTTCAACGTCAACGGCCCCCAATTACATAGCTCGATGCCGATTGATTGTTTGTCTAGGTTTTTGTAGGGTAATTTCCCGAAGTGCTTAACCTGCATGCCAAGGTGATACCCCCAAAAACGAGACGCAAAACCCTGGATGATTTCCCCGTCCCTGGATACGGCTACACACGTAGCTACGGGCGTTCTGTCCGCCTGCCATCCCTGGTAAACGATTTCACCCTTTCCGCCCCCTGCGGTATGGTGCAAAACGATTTGTTTCTTTGCGGATTCCTCGCGCACGTAGTTATTAAACGGGATTTGCTTTAAGTTCATCGATTAATCGTTTGTTATACCATTCAGCCTTTTGTAAATCCTCAACGCCTTTTTTGTGACGGAATCGCCACATGTATTTCAAAACGTTTCCCTTCAAATATCCCTGAAATTCCAAATCGCTCATCGAGGCCTTAATGGCTTCGACGCATTCAATACCGCCCTTTTTGTAGTGCTCTGGGTTTATTGCATCCATGGTGCAAAGTTAATTCGTTTTGTAGGTAAATGCCCGCATCCAATCGCGCATTTTATCACGTTCAAAATAAATCTCCAACCAACGCCCTCCGCATGGCTTTGGTGGTGCGCCTCGTTCAACGTGCCATCCTCCTTTTCCTTCATTATATTCCTCTTTGTAGGCGGGCGTTCTAATCATCAAAACATCTCTTAATTCAACATTGTTGCGGTTATTTAACCCCTCCAATGTATATGTGATTTCAGTCGATTCGTGGACGTGTCCCATCCAAATTGCGTCTGCGCCCTCAATCATTGTGGCCATTCTATTAAAATTAATCGCACCCTTTGTCACCGGTCCGCCACCACCTGCACCATGAAAATATTTTATTTTGTAGGCGTTGGAAATAACGCTACCTCGCCAATGTTGATAAATAACCCAACCACCATATCCGCCAACCTGAACCGATGCACCCGTCTTGTTATTTAACAACGTAACAAACCGTTCAATCACGTCCGTTTCGCAATGTCTCAAAATCGACGTTTCGTGGTTCCCGTACCCAATAACGCGGATATTATGCGCGTATGGGGCGAACCATTCAACCGCCGTATCAACAACCGAATCTAGATACCTACTGTTGTTATGTTCGGGGCGAATCTCTGATTTGCTTCGACGCCCGTCATATTTACCCTGCATGAGGCAAAACATGTCACCATTAATTAAAATATCGTGACCGCCCTTAACGGCTTCGTCCAAGTGTTTCCGCAATAAATCACGATCGCAATGCGGGTTATCCCAGTGCAAATCGGATATTAACAGCACCTTGATTTTTTTGGCAGTGGCTCGAATGGTATGGACGTTGTTTGTTTTCATAACGCAATGAGAAATAAGACCGCCAAAACAACACACGCAACGCGTAACGAACTATTTACACGCTTAACATGTCCAAGGTCGTCCGATTGTGTTTGAATGGCTGTGCGCTGTGTTGCGATGATTGAGGAATCAACCGCACGAAATTGGCGGCATAGGTTGAGCTGCTCGCGTGCTTCGGCTCCCTTCAATAAATATAGGTTAATATCCGAGCGTGTCGAGCTGTCTGTGCATTGTGAGAAGCTCGCGCGTGGTGTGGCAACTAGTATCGCCATAAATAACACGGTACAAAGTATCGTATTTTGTTTGAATTTCTCGTTTTGTTTTGTACAGTGTGACATATTTAAGCTCGAGCGATTTAATGGTGTCTGTGTAGGTGGTATGGTGGAATCGGACCGTCTCGGTCTGGGTCGGTCTGGATAGGTACGCGGCCAAAATGAACGCGGCTACGGTGATGGCGTACAGCAAATATTTAGGCTTCATCGCCGAAGAAATTAGTTACGAATTTACCGGCCGCACCTGCAATGCCCGAAATGAGCATTAATTTGGGGTTGTCGAGATTTAAGCCGGCAATAAACAAACTAGCCGCTGCAATCGAATCGCCCAGAATACGAAAACGTTTCGGTGTCGGTTTGAAATACGACTTTAGCCTTGGCCTCTTGTTGGCTTGCATGACTTGTGTTTATTAACGTGTTTCGTGTGACGGCCAATCTTCTTTTTTGGCTTGGGCTTAAACGTTGCGGTGTTATTTGCCATTTATTTTTTTCGAATAGTAACGAATTGCAAAAATGCCCGAAACAATACCAACCAAACCCACAACCAAAGAAACAACAGGCTGCCAAGTTTGGGCAAAATTAATGAGCGCACTCGATCCAGTGATGGCGGTTGCGATACCCGCTGTCGTATCATTTTGTAAGTGTTTCATTCTTATTAATTCTAAATAGCCCAAAGATAATCACTGCGAATAGAACAACCCACATACCGCCATTGATGGGTACGGTTGTAGACAAATTGCCTTTTCCGTTTCCGTTGTTCTGCTCAAGTTGTGTGTATTCCAACTCTCTCACCTCATCTTCGGTGGGTTTTGCCCATTCGCTGTGTTGCATTACAAATCAATTACATCGACATTGTCGACTCCATAGATTGTTTCAAGTGATTTCTCAACCGCATTTACGAGCAAGGTTTCGGCTGCCAATGTTTCGTAATCCGCAACGGTTAACTCAAGCCCTGCAAAAGTGGTGTTAAAATCTTCAATGCCTTGAATCGGGGCTTTGCCTTCTGCCAATGCTTGTACACTTGCAAAAACAAAGGTTGCGATTTGGGCGGGAATGATTCCGTCTTTTTGACTTTTTACATCGGCGTAACCTTCGGCAATTACTACGATTGAACCCGATGGGATTGATAAACCGCTTGTTAGGTTTACGCTTGTATTAATTTGAATTGCTTTCATATAATTTTTATATAGATGTTATAGTTTCCCACGCTGATGCAGTACGCACACAAAGTTTTCCTAATGTTGTATCGTAAACAACCAATCCCTCTGCTGGTGATGCGATGGCGTTTTTTTGGGTTGTTGTCATTCGGGGTGGTAGAAATCCTTTAGTTGTGGAGTCTACCTGTAAACGAGCCGAAGCGTTAACCGACAAATTGCTTGAATTAGTCAAGCCAATTCCAACACTTTGATTTCGGTCAACAATCATTCCAAGCACTGGAGTTGCTGAATTGTTTGATGTAAAAAATCGAATTCCCCCCGAATAACCTCCTGAAACGCCTAATCCAAATAATGCTAAAGATGTATCACCGCCCCCATCTTGAGTACTACCTAAATAATGCCCCCATTGACCTCCAGCAAGATACAATCTTTGTGGAAATTGATTTAATGCATTTGAACCGCCTCCAGTATTAGCTGAACCTATGAAAACACTTAAATCATCCTTAACTGTAACTGCAGATGTTCCTGAACTATTTTGCAACAAAAGGGATGTCGTCGCTGAAGTTGTCCCACTCCCTTTAAAATGAGCGGTTGCACTTGGGGCATTTGTCCCAACGCCGAACCTATTATTGGTATCATCCCAAAACAAGTTTGCCGCATCACTTGCAAACGCACTTCCATTGCTGAACTGAATTGCACCACTTACACCGCTTGGAGATGCTGAAATTGTAATATCGCCACTACCCAAAAGCGAAGTGCTGTTGATGGTCTTAATATTCGTACCACTTACCAAAGTTGCCTGAAATGCAGCACTTACCCAATCATATACCGATTTGACTGATGGGTATTTCGTGTTGCTGGCTTGATCCGTGGTAACTGATGTGGATTTATTCGCAACGTCCTCTTTACTTGCCGCCAAACCCGAATACAAACTATTTACCGCGTTGTCGCCTGTATTCGTTCCGCTTAAATTAGTTGCTGAAATTGGGCCCGTGAACGTTTCGCCCGCTTTGTTTGCTGGCGTATAACCTATCGCCGCTTGAAAGGTAGCAACCGCCCAATCATACAGGGCCTTAACAGTTGGATATTTTACGCTTGATGCTTGATCAGTTACGACCGATGTCGATTTATTCGCTACGTTCTCAGCTGTAAACCCTAGGGCGTCCTGTTTCCCGTCAAGCGCCGTTTGTGTGGCGGTTGAAACAGGCTTGCCCAAATCGCTTGTATTGTCTACATTGTTCAACGCCAATGCAGTTTTCAATGCTGATGGTGTGATTTTCTTTGTCTCCGCTGCGGACGTGTCGACAATTGGGAATAAATCGGCCGCATTGTCGACGGCGCCTATACTACTTAATTGCGATATTTTTTGATCCGCCATAAAACGAATTTACCCACACGGGGCTAAACGCATGCAACAAATTAAATCAACCACCATTGCGCGCCGTCCGATATTACGGTGCACGTCTCAAACTGCGATGTCATAACTTTGGATGGTGAGCCGTCAATATCGTAACCTCCGCCCGTTATAATCACTTGATGCGATGTGGCTGTTTTCTTAAAGTAGTATTTTTTACCCTTGCTCAATGTCGGGTCGGGCAAATCAATAGTAACTGCACCGCCCGATGTATCGCACAAAATCAGCTCGTAACCGTTCGTTATGGTGTGGGTTCCTGCTGTGTACGTGACGGCGCTGTTGTGTTCCTGCAAGTGCCAAGCCATCGTTTCAGCCGATTCGTCATATTGCACCATCACCTCATAACGGGTGTTTTGCGTTGGTGCCGTTGATGGCGCGCCGTCTGCCTCGTTAATTAGGTAGTTTAATACCAGAGCGGGCGTTCTTTGCACCGAATCGTTTAGACGCGCGATTTGGCTCTCGTGATAATTGACGCGGTCCTTTAAACCCGAGCCGACTTTAAGCCCTTCGCCCGACGAGGTCAACCCCGTGTAAATCGGAACCAATCCAAGCCACTCGCCGTCCCACTGCTCAGAACGTGCAGAATAAACAGCGCCGTTAAACAACCATTTAAAATCGTCAAAATACAGCGATTTGATGGCCGTGAGTGTTCCCGCATCAATCCACGTTCCTTGGATGACCGGCACGAAATCGCGATACAACCCCGCAATGGATTTACCCAACATTTCCGTCGGTGATCCGTGCGTTGTTGAATCGTAGCCCGAATACCAATCGTCTGCGATTACGTCGGCTGTTCCGTTAAATGCTAGGATATTCCCCGTTGCGTATTTGTTGGTCGAGGCGTAAAATTTCGGCTCCAGAATAACCGGCTTGGAATTTAACCCGCTGTTTGTGTCGGGTGTGTACGTCTCGGTTACGTTGAATGTGAAATCGGGGTTTTGGTATGGCGATGCGTCGGCGAATGCGATTTGAATGGAGCCCCAGAAATTTTTAGCGGTGTCGGGTTGCGCATCCTTCAAACCTCCGGTGATATTAAACAACTGTTTGCGGGCTAACACCTGATAAGCAACAACGTGCAGCGTGTCAAATCCTGCGGGCGCGGTGGTAACTTGCTTATCAAAAACAAACGATGTCCACGTCGTTGTTTGCAAATCCGTTTTAATCGACTCGATGTATTCGGGTATTGGCCCCGTATGCGATACCCAATAAAAATTTGAGTTGTCTAATATTTTAATATTTCCCGCCGAATCGGTGAGCCAAATTTTTATTTTAACGCGTGTTTCGTCCTCTGGCCCTGCTGGTGCTGTACTAAAAATGGTTCTTGAAAATTTTAAGGCAAACCGAATCCGCATCGGTGCGTCGTCTGGCGTTGAGCCCGTCGGGATGTTAGGGAACTCTCCAATTAATGACGTTGAGGCCGTATTTGCAAACGTCCTAAACACCCCCGCATTCATTGTGCGCTCCGTATCGATTTGCACGTATTTCGCGGCGGGTTGATAGGTCAGCGTCGGTTTGGCTTGCCATTGCGGGCGTACATCGTTGCCGAGTGTGACCGTATGCGTGTAGGTACCCGTTCCGATATATTGCAACGTGTAGGAATATTGACGATAGGCCACCGTGGTGTCGAGGTATTCAGCTGCAGAAACGAGCCAATATTTACCGAGTTCGTGAACAAATCGAGCCTGCAAAATATCACAGACCTGCTCAATGGCTTGTTTGCACGTAACCATGTTGTTTGACCCATATTGGAACGTTGCGATGTCGGTCGATTTTATGTCCTTGAATGGGTCGTAATCATCGACAAACGTGTTTATGTCGACCTTCAACAAATCAATACCTTTTCGGCTTGCATCGCTCGAATACATTGCAACGGCATCGCGGAAATAATCCGTATTGGTTCCCGCCACAACCCAATAATCCTTTAATCCGAGCGTGTCCAAACACCTACGGAATAACTGCGCAATCGTTATTTTCCCGTCGGTGAACCAATCCACGTCAACGTTGAATCCGCTGAGTAGTTCCAAACCGTCAACCGCTGCAAGTTCAATTGTTGGTTTGGCTTGGATGGCTTCCCGCTTAAACTGCATCTGATCGGCCAACGCCCTACCAACGTGCACCAATTGATTGTCCTGGTAAATCAAAACCGCCCAGTACTGCTCAGCATTGGTGGCAATCTGTTTGAACTCGCCCAAAATCGTGTCGGACGGAATAACCCAATACGATGTTGATCGTGATGGACGGATGGCGTTTTCGTAAAACGTGTCGCCCTCTCCGTCTCGCTCGATTTCGTAGCCAACGCCCGACAGCGTTAATTCTGTACCGCCTGAGCTCGAACCGCTCGGGGCGTCCCAAATCTCTACGCGGTGCAGCTTGCCCGTCACCGAATAAAACGAACCAAAATATTTCCTAGCCACGTTGGTTATCTTTATTATATCGATTCAAAACAATTGCCAAATCTCGCCCGCTCACCATGGTTGATGCGATGTAACCCGACCCTGAATCGCTTGGTTTCATTAATGCTTTCAATTTGTCCAATGGCGCGATAACCTCGGGGTTGGTTGATGCCCCTGGGTATTCTCCCATCAAACCGAGCGTTGGGCCAGATACGATACCACCGTCGGCGAATGCGGTGACGTTGGGGCCTTTGTTTAACATGCCGGTGATTACGGCCGAACCTGCCACCAATGCGACACCCGCTGCGATGGCCGCAACCGGTTGTTTAATTAACAACTCTTTGAACGCCTTCGATGCCGTTGCGGTTGCTATCAATGCTTGACCGAACGATTTCATAAAGGCCGCCACGGCGCCTAGTAATTTTTTACCAAACGTTTGAAAACTATCAATTTGGCCCGTTAAAACGCCGCCAATTAACTCACCAAACGCCTCTAGCCCCTGGGCCGTCAAACTATTAAATGCCGCGTTAATCCCCTCGGCCGATTTGGCAAAACGTTCCTCGTATGCTTCTTGATTTGCTGCCGCCCTTTGCGCTGCGTAATCAATTTGCGTATACGCGTGCTCGATTGGCTTGGGGTCGGGTATTTTAACCGGCGCTGGCTCGACTGCCTTGATACCTTGCCTCGTTCCGCTTGCTGATGATGCGATTTCGGTGGCCTTCAAATCGTTGGCGGCTTTTTGGGCTGCCTTTAATTTTTCGGCTTGTTTAACTTGAAAATCCTTAAAATCCGCCTGTCTCTGATTTGCAATTTCGCCGTTTTTCTCAACCTCGAGCGCAACCACTTTGTCCTTGTACTCATTATTGATTGAGTAGCGCAAATCGTTTTCGAGTTGCTCGTATTTTATACGTATTTCGGCAATTTTTGAAGCGTTGCCCGTTGCCAAATACAACTCCACGCGGCGTTGTTTGTGTAGTTCATCCATCGCCTCTTTGCCGTACTTTGTGTACATGGCCTTTTGGCGGTCCAAACTATCCTGTTTTATCTTAAATATTTCGGCCTCACTTTTGCCTTGTGCCTGGGCTTGACTTATCGCCAACTGCGCGCGGCGTTCTTCTTCTTTTATTTGTCGCTGTCCAAGTGTGAGCGATCGTTCCTGCGCTTTTTGAAACGACTCGAGGCGGGCTTTTGCTTTGTCGATTTCGCTCGACATGTTTTTGAATAACGTAACCGCCAAGCCAATCGCGACCAATACGGCACCCGCGCCTGTTGCTAACAACGCGGCCGAGTATGCCCGAGCCGCCAACGTAGCCTGTCCCATCACAAACGTCTGAACCTTGGTCGCTGCCGTTTGTATTCCAATCATTACTGCGCTTTCGGATTGCAATGCGTTTTGTACTGCCTGCAACCCGTTTACTAGAGCCATAATTCCCTGCAATTTCACCATGGTTTGCTGCAGGTCCTCGTTTTGAATACCTAGTGCAGCCGCTGCCCCTTCAACTGCTCCAAATGCCCCGGCAACTCCTTGAATACCGCCCAAAACTGCATCCAGTCGGCGCGTATCGCTTGCAAAATACGAAACCTCGGCGCGTGTGTCGCCGATGCTGTCCTTTATTTTACCCGCCTCTTTGATCATTGAGTTGGCCGTAGTTGCAAACTCTGGACCTAGGGCGCGAACTTCCATTGCTAAATTTGTAAGCTGCTGAACGGTTCGACCCGTCAATTTGCCCGTGGCCAATTTGTCAAACTGTGCCTGAATGCTAGCAACGCTTTTTCCTGCGTCCTCTGTGAGCATTTTGCCCGACTTCTGAACGGCTACCACCGCCGCATCAAACCCCTTTTTCAGGTTGCTGATGTCGGCCCCGATTACTATGTTTAACGATTGACTTTTGGCCATAATTATAAAATTATTCTACTACCACTTTCCAACAACATGAAATCTCCGCTTTCTAGCAACATGAAATTGTCACCGGTTGCGCTTTCGATTCTATTGTAATTAATTATGTAATCCTGTGAAACGTGATAAACCCCGGCAAATGCTGCCTGGTCCTCGGTCATTTCGATTTCGCCGTCATATTCAATTACTTGAACCGTAACTCCATTAAATATACCAGGCGTTGGAACCTCCATTGCTGATCGCACCAATTCGGCCACCCTGTACGCGGATTGGTATGTCGTGCCGAATACGTCAACCTGAACGCGTGCGAAATCCGTTTTGCTTGGCCCCGATTTACTCATGTGGGGCACGTTGCTAATTACATGCAGTGTAATGGCGGGAAACGATGACCCCTGGGGTAATCGTAACGGGTTTATTCTTGATCCCACAACAGCCGTTAACGCCGAATTATTGGAAAGGATGTTATAGGCTGCGATTATTGCTTTCATGCTTTTGCGGGTGGGGTGAGCTTCGCAAATATATCTTTATGTTTGGAAACGGTCGCAACAATATCGTCGTGTTCTGACCGCTCCCAGGGAAACCGCAATAATTTTGTAGGGCTTATTGGAGATCTTAAGTGCGGCGTCATGGCTGCCGCGACCGTCCAACGCGCAATAGTCCATTGATTCCTATATTCTTGTCTCTGTGCGCTTCTGAGCCCTTCAAGTTTGCGTTTCCAGAATCGGGGCGTTGATTTCAAAAACTCACGCTCCGACAAATTCAATTCGCCGTAACTGATGCGCTCGACCATTTTCCAAGTAAGCGGCGCGCCTTCGCCCTCGGGTTCTACTTTCCCTCGGTTTCGTCCGATTCGAAAAAGTCATTAATGGCTTGTGTAAATCCATCCAAGGCTGGCGACAATTCAGAAAATCGCTTAAGTGATGCGCCTAATTTTTGAATCGTTTTAAATGGGGTTTTTTCTTCCCGGCTTTC
>Ga0247723_1000676_pt1 | contig 22259 bp, 46 predicted proteins | sample MSEWelMarce5H_FC_FD_189079 | JGI IMG/M metagenome (GOLD analysis project Ga0247723, IMG submission 189079) | Subsurface sediment microbial communities from gas well in West Virginia, United States - MSEEL Well Study Marcellus 5H_FC | ecosystem: Environmental > Terrestrial > Deep subsurface >... | reverse complement strand
CCTTCGTTGATATATGTGCCACGGCCTTCCGTAATGCTATCACCGAAACTCATAACCGTGACGACCTTACCACGGGCAAGGAATTGTACCCCGCAGATTGGGCTTTGAATCGTGTTGGTGGTCGAGGTAAACCCAGACGGTGTAGTAATCTGGTCACCATTTTGTTGACGCGCGCACCACAATAACCCATCCGTGCGAGTTGCCCAGTTGGCATAGTCATCGCTTGATCCGTTGCCATACACAGGCAGAGAAGCGTTGCTGTTGACATGGTATAGTCGAACGCCAAGCAGCGGGTTAACCCCGCCATCTGTACGTGGTACGGATGAAAGCGCCGTCCAGTCCGTTACAGTATAAGCAACCCGGTTTGAGGCATTGCGAGACGCTAGTGCGGTGGCGTATGCTGTATTGCCTTCGGTGTTAACTGATACCCAAGTACCAGCGGAATTATTGAGATCGGAAGCATCACCCCAAGCAGAAATCTTAGCCGATGCGATATAGTCTGAGGAAGTGCCGCTTGTGTTGGAAAGGATTAAACGCACCGCATCGTAATCTTGCGCAACTTCCATAGCGACGTGGAAAGTTTTTAAAGTAGAGTTGTCTAGCGTTCCCATGCGCCCGCCAAACATGCGGGTTCCTATGCTGCCAACAGGCGATGCTACATTAACAGATGAGGCGGTTATTGCATAGGATGCAGGCTCGATTACAATAGACATTAGCCCTCCACTGCGTCAGCAATAACCGTAACATTCGCGTTTGGATTGTTAATCGCAGTGATGCTCGCGCTTACATAAGGGAGCGTCGAAGTAATGGTGAATGCCTCTCGGCGGTCAATGGCATTCAGCGAAATGGTAGCAAGCACCGTGTTGGTGGTCGAGGTTGACCCACCATAAATAACCACCGTTGCTGTATCTGTGGCCGTAGCATTCGAGAAGCTCGCCTCAATATGCATCGGATAAAGCGGTGCGCGCAGGATTGCATCCGAGGCCGCAACACTATTCGCACGATAGAAAAGATTAATACCCGTTTTTGTTTGTGGAATTACTGCCATATTATTCTCCTGTACCAACAGCCACATGAATCAAATCACTGCCAGTGCTGCGAATGGCTGCGATATACCGATCAAGCATTCCTTTTTGGAAGATAACAGTTGCGCCCGGTGCAATAACCTTGCCCAGCAAGCGCGTGCCTGTCGTTGGATAGACAGCCGTTGGGGCTGCCGTTGCACCAGATACAATGAATACCGGTGTCGTGCCTTCGTTGTAAATGACAATGGAAGATGATATCACATCATTGTCGTTGAGCGTGATCGACACGCTACTGGTTGATACCGTTAATGCATACGAAGGCGTGTTAACGTGCATTGCGTCCATGCGAATCCCCTATCAGACAAACGGGTTAATCCCTTGCATGGCTGCCCAAGTGATATTGATTATACCACCGCGCCGAAACATTACAAGCGCTAACTTGCCATCCATGAATTGCGAGATGGCGGCTCTTGATAGTGTGTCTGTATTTTGGTTTTATTGTCGCTAAACTTAAAGGCTTGCACCAAGTACCGGAAGGCATCTGCCGGGTCACTTGCCCAGTCATGCAGCGGATTAGGCTTAAACATTTGCCTAGTTTCATCCCATTGGTATTGGTAGGACTCCAGCGCATTAATGCCGTGCTTGCATTTTACGCTATCCAACCAGCAATTAGGTAGGAATTGGCGGACTAAATCAATGCCAGCCTCAACCTCAGCTATGGGCAAAACCTTGATATTAAGCCCCATCATCCGCAACTGCCCCTCGATACTATATTGCTGGCCAAGTCGCTGTTGCCGTGAGTCATGCGGCAAGTAATGCGCTTGATAATTGTAGTCTCTATTCTTGATTACCTTGACGTAATGCTCGAGATCCTGCCCGCTTGCCGAATAGTAATCAATAACCCGTGGCTGCTTGCCTACCATTTGCCCAAACCAGATGGCCGTTGCATCGGATTTACCGAGATCCCACGCCGTAATAACCTGCGACGACCTATCATAAGGCACTGAGCATATCTGCCCTTTTGTCCTAATATCAGTAATCCACCGTGCGTAGATAGACCCGCTACGCCTCGAGTCCGGCTCACCCTCCCAGACATGGGCGTATGCTTCAAGATCACTTGCCTTTAGCCGTTGGCGCTCCGATTCAAGCACTGCCGGAAAGAAGGGGTTGTCCCGCCATGACACTTTGCGCACTAACATATCCTGATCCGCATTCACCACAAAACGCTGATAGGTAGGATCTGTTAGGTTCTTCGTGTTAAACGTAATCCAGATTTCAGAGTTAGGCTTACGCACCGTAGGGATAAGCATTTCCCATGATGCATCGGAAACCTTCTCCGCCTCTTCAATCCACGCTACGTCAATGCCCTCAGTGGATTTAATCTCCGTGCTGTTATACTTCAGCCCTTTGAATATGAACTCTGTACCATTGATGCCTTTGATAATTGATTTCTGAACCTCATAGACCTGCTCAAGGTTATACTCAGCAATGAGATCTGATAAGAGTTTATGCACCGAATCGCCAATGGAGTTCTGCAGCTCGCGTGCACAAAGCACCCGCATAGGCTTTTGCATACCCATAATAAGCAAGGCACGGGCTACGTTGTGGCTTTTTGCCCCGCCTTCGCCCGCCGAAGTAGATTTTAAATCTCTTCGGCTGGAACAGGGGCTGGAATGCAGATGGTATTTCTATTTCCATCGGCGGTGCTTCTCGCCTGCTTTTATTTTACCGTTGTTGCCCGTCGCTTCCGCATAGGACGGTATGCCCATGCGTTTACGATGTTTAGCTATTACAAATTTAGATATGCCGAGCACTTCTGCAATCTTATAATCAGGCTGCGTTCCAAGTTGGCTTATAGTTACAAGATCTAAAACCACTTCGCTTGGTACGTTGTGTGGGTCAGGTAAGCGGGGGATACCCAACATCTCACGACGGTACGCGACTGTTTGCCTATTGCACCCAAGAACGGCAGCTATGGCCGTGTCTGTTCTTTTGCCCAACAAGGCAAGTGCTTCTTCGTTCCAGTTCACACGCCCCACACCTGGGTTGCCAGTGCTGTATTCCTTCATATTCAGCAGTGCAAACCTTTTGTCTAATCGCTTAATCCAGCGCATTTCGGATGCGCCTGATTCTTCAAACTGAACATTCGCCAGCACCACCACTTTAAAGTTACCTTGATTAGATGCCAGCCATTTGTGAAATTTTGTTTTTGGATTCCTACGAGCAGAGCCCAAATGATTGTCAATCCTGCGTTGCAATAGCATTGTGGTTTTACCAACATAAATAGGGGAGCCCGTTGTTCCGCATATGATGCAATAAATTATTGTCTTAATCTGCTCGCGGTTCCGCATCAACAAACCTTACATCAATAGAATGTTTTACAGGCGATCCCTCGGGATCGCCGCTAATTGTAGTCGATGCTAAGCTTGGCAATGTTTTATCTAGGTAAAGCCTAATCGCAGCAACCTGCGTTGCAGTAAGCTCTATTTCACCTTCTGCGTGCTTATTCAAGCGCCCCATTAGGTTACCGATACGCTTTTTGCATCTCCAAACTGGTGGTTCTATATCAGCCATTTGATTACATTAACCTTTTGGGGGGAAAGTGTCAATTGTATTTAACCCAAGTAATTCCGCTTCATAGTTAGGATTAGCTTTAACATAATCAGCCCACATTTGTTTTTGTTGTTCTCTTGGTAAACGCTGCCATCCACTCATCATCATCCCTTCTGGCAATGGTGGTACCTTAAACAGCAAACAAGCTTCACCTATTGTTAACCCCTTCTTCATTTATCTTTCGCCGTACTTAACAAAATCAACCAGATCGTCAACCAAAGACCATTCCCTGCCCCTTGGGTGTAATGCCCAATGACTCATAATTTTTTCAAAGCGCTGATATTCTCCAGACTTGGGGCCAACACGATGCAGATACTCCTGCGCTTCGTCTAGAGCCTGCGTTATGGTGATTCTAGACATTGCCAGCCACTCCCCTACCAAAACATCTGCATTGCTGCTGTAGTGCCAAAAAAAGCCACTGCATACATCGATACTTCAAAGATTGCTTGTTTGATGGTCATTACCTGCCCCATAATCCATTAGACGCAACCCCTCTCATAAACTCCCGCAAAGCTTCTCGGGTCACCCAAGCCTGAGCACGGTTGATCTCCTTGCAATACGCTGCGAACGCTTCAGCCTCACCACCAAGCGGTAGTGTAGTGCAGATGGGTAAGTAGTTTTTGGTTTTTTTCATGTGTCCTCCGATAGACAACTTATCGCACAACCCTCACCATAGAGTCAATAGGGAAAATGAATTTAATTGGTTATTTAATTATATCGCAACTCCATCCATAATGTCTTTCATATCAGCGCTATATGGCACCAATACCGAATTTTCAGTTCCAACACCATAAATCCATCCGCCGGGCACTCGCATTACTTCCATAGGCTTGCTATCATAGCCTGATTCTGTTTTGTAATCCATATTTATTTCAATAACTTGATGTAATTCCATGCTGTAAATTTTGTGTGACATATTTTACTCCTGATAAGCTGAATAGATTGGGTTTGGTTTATCAAATTTCTTAGTCTTAGTGTCGTAACTTAAAATGTAGTCCCCGGTCTTTCCTATATCATCGTGGTATCGTGATTTTGCCACTCTGAGCAACGTGCTACCATCGTCTTGAAGGTGAACAATAGCACCAACATCTGCTTTGTTATACCAGTGCCTTGAATCTTCAATGTCATAAAGCGTAGGAACGGTTAGCTTGCCGTCCTGTTTCTGTTGCTTTGTTGGGTGCGCCACTATTGTCATATTCACCCGGTAATCATCTGCAAAGTGCTTTAACTCCATAATTGCAAAGCGGATATATTCGGTGCCCGTCATCTCTTTGTTGTTAAATTGGTGCTGAATCTCATTCCAAGGGTCGATTACAAACATATCCGCGCCATAACGATGCACAGCCGCCGCCATCTTATCAAGCAACCAAAATAGATCGTGGCTTTCGTTTCTGTCTCTTGGCGTGGTAATAAAACTGTAATGGTCGTCTATCCACTTGTCGGCGCGCGCCAGCTCATCATCAGTTGCAGCTGCTGCGGGCTTGTCTAGGTAAAGGCTTCGCAAGTTATAGCGGTGCTGTGTTTGTGGCCTCTGTTCAAAGCTTGCGAATGTAACATGCCACCCTTGCGTTGCTGCTGTGTGCGCCAAGTAATTTGTTACCTGAGTTTTTCCCATTGAAGGTATGCCGGTTACAATCCAGAAATCACCCTTGCGGATATTCAGTGGAACAAAGCCAGCTGGCCTGTGCTCTGGCATAGAAAGTGGAGGCAATTCGCTCATAAGTGATAGCCCGTCGATCTCTACCCATTTGGCAGTTTTAATGGTGGCGTCTACGCCCTTTTGCCCGAATAGCCGTAAAGCATCGTTTAAATCCTTGCATCCTTTAGGATATTTTACCCATTTGCAGCGCTTGCGTCCAAGCCTTAAAGCTAGATCATGAAGCAGGTTTTCACCTGCGCCATCGGCATCCGCGCAGATGATAACCTCGCCAGAAGTTGGGAAACCATCAAGATATTCATACTTCCTTGTCGCCCCATCTCCTAGTTTTGTCGCAGGCGCACCGTCCGGCACCGAAACAGCCATATAACCGCACTGTAAAGCAGAAATGCAATCAATCTCACCCTCACAAATTAAAAGAGGCTCGCCTGTCTTTTGCCATTCTGTAATTATATCTTGGTTATAAAAAATCTTTTGTTTATCAGGCAGTTGATAAAAGAACTTCTCGCCCATTATGCCACGGGTTTTGCAGTTAATTTCCTCGCCATTCAGGTAATATGGGATCTCAATTCTACCACGTTTTCCTGCGCCTGAAGTTCTCAACCCAAGTTTCGCTGCGAACTCTCGGCTTATCCCCCGAGCTTCTAGCGCTTCCCACTCGTCCCGAAAATTGGCAGTTGTGGCAGTTGTAGAGGATGCAGTCTGTTTCGATTGTGACGCTGAGGCTTTTGTCATCTTTGTTTTTCCTTGTTGGTGTGCATTTTGGGCAAAGTGTTTTTTTTGTTCCTTGGCTATGCCTGATTCGGATGCCAATGGATAAAAGCTGATCTATCATCGCTGCGCCTTAATCCAATCGGGTATTGCAGACTGTGGGGTGCCATAGTCATCCGCCCATCGACCTTTGTTTAGCCATGCCGCTGGTGCCTGTATGTATTGCCTTTCAGTTCCAGCCACATGGCTTGCGTATTTAATAACACCAGCCATTATCTCTTCATGCGCCACTGACTTTAACGCTTTCAGATATGCCCTCTCTGCATCCTTAGGTGAAATGCGTTTAGGATAGGCGGAATAAAATGCTTTAAAATCCCCCCTGGGGACTATAGGGGTTCTGTTCTGTTTCTGTATCTGTTCTGGGGGCGTTTCTGCAACGTTTCTGAAACGTTTCACTCTTTCGGTGGAGACGTCTGATTTATATTGTCTTTTGTTCCAGCCGTTCGGGGTTATACAGTCGGCGTGCTGGTTGCTTCGGACGAGGAGATTGAGAGCCTCGAGCGAGCCTAAAGCGAGCCTAATGGCAGCCTCGTCCATTCTTAATGTGAACGGTAATTCAGATATTTTTATAGTGCCTTTGTTTTTTGAGGCAACACATAAAAGGTTAACCCAAAACTTAAATTGATCACCCGTTAAGGACTGAACCTTAGGGTCATTAACGGCGTCGCCGTAGAATCTAAACCATTGCATTGCAACCTTCCCTCCTTCCCTAGATTATAGGGGTGGCACGCTGATTACCGGGAAGGTATGTATCAGCTAGAGCTTGCAAACTCCGCCACCCCACGCTTTTTATTGCGCTTCAAACAGTATAAATAATCTATATGGAAGTTGCAACCATTAAATCAATTTTATCTAAAAGCTCTTGCTCGGTGCCGCAAATCCTAGCCCACGCCTTGCGTCCCATGAAATGGATACCTTGTTTTCCACGGTGATGTAGATAGCAAAGGCCTATCACTTTATCATGGTTTTTTCTTCCCCCGGCGCCAGTTAAGCAATGGTGGATTTCTGCGGGTTGCGCGCATATTAGGCACCCAATTTCGGCAATACGGCGCCACCTATCACGCTGTGTTTTGGTTGGCGCGCTCATTTAACACCCCATTTACGCAGCAGCTCTACAACACCATCCAAACTATTACAAACTGCGAAGTTACCGCCGCACCATTCCCATCTATCCCCAAAATACTCTTGCTGACCAGATGGCTTGCGGTTTCCAGCTTTAAGCTCGATTGCGCCCATCCCACCCGGCCAAAATAAAAGAATATCACTAACCCCAGCCAATACACCTTGTGACTTCAGCCTAGCTGCTTCTCGTGGGTTGCGCTTGCCGCCATTGGGAACCGCAAAGCATAGTAAATGCGGATACTGTAGGCGGATATATTTTATCACTGCACGCTGTAAATCATCTTCTGGGTAATTTCTTTTCATAGCGTCAGTGTAGAAATATTTGTGGTTATTGGCAAGAAAACAATTTTTCAATTTGTTGCATTATTTGCTAGACAGGCGGTTGCAGTTTTTGCTAACGTGCATCGAAACAACGGAGGATATATGACGAAGAATAATGCCAACGCAGTGACGGAGCCTTCAGGAGCACATGCTGCTAATTCTACTGAACTGACAGTAGTCGCCCATGCAAACATTGGTGAGGCATTTTTAGCAATTATGAATGAAGTTGGCTATGTGCAAAAGCTAGGCAAAAATACTGCGCAAAATTACCGCTATGCAGGCGAGGCTGATTTAATTAAAGCATTGCGCCCTACGCTGCTGAAGCATGGGGTATTACCACCAACACCATCTGAGGCTAAGGTAGAGTTGGCGGATGTTACAGTAACAAGTGATAATAAAAAAACTTTTCGGGTGGTTGTAAACTATACTTATGTTTTTACCCATGTTCCCAGCGGTACTAACCGCGTGATATGCGCTATAGGAGAGGGTGTAGATACTGGTGATAAATCTTCCTATAAAGCTGCAACTGGTGCGCTTAAATATGCTTTAAGACAGGCATTCCTTATTGAAACTGGTGACGAGCCGGAAGCGAATGACATATCAGAAGAAAAGAAATCACCGCCCAATTCCCCTACAAACGGTGAAAAAACAGCGCGCGAAGAGTTCGGCTCGTCTGTAGAGTTTAAGAAGTATTACAACGAAACCATGAGTGCAATTGAGCGCCTGCCGAACAAAGAATCTGCGGCTGTTATCTGGACAAGAATACGCCGCCTTGAAAACGTAGACGACCAATATGCTCAGAATGCTACGGATGCATTACAGTTGAAACTTGATGGTCTTCACTTGCAGGGTTAACAATGAAAATTTACAGCAAAATAGAAAATGGCCAGCTATCCGATAATGCAGAACTATCTTTTTTGGCGGAGCTTGCTTCACACGAGGGAAAAGACATTTGCATTACTGTGGACCGTAAGCGCCTAAAAATCAGCAATGAGATGCATGCTTACTACCGCGAAGTTGTGCTCCCAGTTGTCGCCCAGCACTACTTAGACAGGGGCTATAAGGTAACTCAGGCACAGGTGCACAAGGAGCTAAAACAGCTGTTTGGCCCGGATGAAGATGTCGGCATTTTGGAACCTGTATTTAAGAAGAAGGCTAGCATGGCAGACTATACCAAGCCTGAAAGCGTGCAATTCATAGATGATATTAAACAGGCATTTGCAAGCGAGGGTGTTTATATTCAAGATCCAAACGAGCACTTGCTGCCACCTAAGGAGAGTTATTATGTACCAAATTAAAGCTAGTTGGAACCCGAATAGGGCAGAGGAAGGAAAAATCCATATATCCAAAGATTTTGAGGATTTGGAATGGATAGAGAAGATGGATTTTTTGAATGACATATTGCATGATTTAACAAAGCTATATCACGAAACACTAGAAAAAGGGATACCAGCATAATGGACGGCTATTCTGTAAAATTTAAACGAGTTGATACTGGGAAATACTGGATTGGCGGGAACGTTAAAGAAGGTAAATACGGGCTGCAGGCCGGGATGAAAAAAACGCCGGAACTGAAAGCTTACCTTGATTCCGTGCCTGATGGCGGCTGGATAAACTTTAGCATTGACAAACCATACGACAAAAAGCCAGCAGCAAAAGCCAATGATTTGAATGATACTATCCCGTTTTGAGGTGCAAATGACTTACGTTAAGAAATACCTAAAACGAACCAAGATGACCCGCGAGCAACTGGCAGAAAAGCTAGACGTTAGCGTTAGCTTGATTGAGAAGCTGGCAAGTGGCGCGCTTCCGTTGCAGAAGACTACTAAGCTAGCAATGGAACATCTAGAATGTGATTAACTTTAAGGAGATTTTATGAGTAAAGATTTAATTAAAGGGTTTCTATTGGCGCATAACGCGCCTAAAGAAATTATGGATGCACTGGATATGTTTTTAGATTCTCCAAAGTTGCGGGCTAATCCTGTTACGTTTACCTATGAAGATTTGGCTAAACCCTTTTTTACGAATGAATTGCCCAAGCTAGAAGATTTATTTGTAGAAATGAAGTCACGTAGCGGCGGTAATCGCCCTGTTAATTGTATTAAAAACGAGGGAATTGTAACTACTCAAGATTTGCTTAAATGCAAGAGTTCACAATTTCTGAAAGTTCCCAATTTTGGTCGCAGGTCGCTTAATATTGTTAAGGACGTGCTTGGCAAACATGGCTTAGAATTAGCAGTATAGAATTACAGAGGTAATTCATGCATAACCGTACTGTTGCGGCGCATGTCTTAGTGCAACGGCGGAGTGGCGAAACGAAAACCCCATGTTGCTGTGAGATCACGGTGGCATGGGGCGCTAAACGAATACAATGGGTGCCGAAACAGTAATGTCAGGCAAAGTTGGCTAAGTAGTAAGCCTTGGATCGTCTACCACCCATAATAGTTCCTTGTGAAGAGGATAGCTTGGGAGGTGTGTTAAAATGCACACCTCCTATTTTTTCTATTGACACATAGGAAACCCCATGCTATAAACCACACATACGCATCAATCAGGATGCGTTAGAGCTTTAGGAGAGACAGATGCTTAAAATCATCAAACACACATTCATCACCCTAGGATTAGCCAGCGGCATGACTGCGGGCGCATTGTTCTATTTGCACAACGTAAACACCTGCCGAGCTATGGTTGTAGCTGAGGTAAAGGCTAATGATGCGTTTCTAGCGGATGTGCAGTCGACTGATTTTTTAACTGCTTTGACGAGGGGGAAGTAACATGAAAATCCCGAGAGAACAGCTTAAAGAAATATTGGCATGCTTTAGAACTGTAACCGGCACCGCTACATTGGAAGATGATGCCGGGGACTGGAAACGCATTCCCTATACACCAACTGAAAAAGTACAAGTGAAGGATTTGAAAAATGAACGATAACCCACCAGCATTCCCTACGCGCGCCATAAATGAGCACGAGCGTTATCTTGAGGGCGGCATGACGCTTCGGGATTATTTTGCAGCAGCTGCTTTGCAGGCAATTGTCAGCAAAACAAAAGTATTAACCAGAGATTCGGGAGTAAACGAGACAAACATGCAGGCAGCCCGTGGAGCATATGAGTACGCCGACGCAATGCTTTTAGTTAGGAGCGGAGAATGAACGCCAACGATAACACCCCCCTAACCGATCAAGCGCGGTTGCTAGCTGAGCTGGCGTTGTGCAATGGTCGTATATGTGAGGACGTGCTCAAGGCTATGTCAATAGCGCGTGAATTAGTGGAGCTAAGCTGGAGGGATAAGAAATGAGACACCGTGAAGAAGAGTTCATCGGAGGGTACGAGGACGAGCATTTGGCAAATGCTAGGCCTAGCGATGCTATGCGGGAAGCGTTTGAGGAAAAGTTTGGCCACATGTCAAACGAAGATGAATATGGCTATCAGCACTTATGGCAAATGTTTTGCACTGGCTACCAAGCCGCCATAGCCCACGAGCGCAGGCTGGCGGATGAGTTGGTTGATGTGCGGCTACTTAACGACGCTATAACGCTCATAACAAAAAGCCTTGCTGCAATGCTAACGGACACCACGTTTGCCAGCCCGTATATTGAAGATCATCGCCCTCGCGTGCCGAGGTGGGTTATGACACATTTTCGCCACGACCACGATAGGCGCATCCAATATGTAAACGATATAAGGCAACGCCTTGATTGGATTCGCAATGCCACAGCCAAGGTTCGAGCCAAACACCAAGCCTCACGGGGGATGTGATGAGCATAGAAACAAGCCTTCACCTGCTGCATCTTAACATGCTTGCCCATACAGCAATGCTTCTCATTATATATCTGCAAAATAGGAGATAGTCATGTTTCGTAAACGCCAGACATACAAAATAAGATTTGCTATAGGGCTTTCGATCAACGTATCGGCAACAAGTGTGGGGCAAGCTTGGCATATCGCTAAAAATCTTGCCCACGAGAAGAAAACAAAGGCAATTAGCGTAGGATTAGTTAGATGACACTCAACCAACTATTAGAAGCATCCGGTATGGAAGAGCGTGATTTTTGCTATGCGCTATCCTGCATGTCGTGGCGCTACCGGGGAACACGATTGAAACACAGCTCATTTGCAAAGATGCTCAGTGGTGAGTGGATTCCTAATGATGGGATCATCGACGATGCCCATCAAGTCTGTGCCGATGCCGATCTAGCCCGTGCGGTGGTTGCAGCTAATCCAGAACTAAGAGAAATTTGTCACATTCATTTCAAATATGCGCTTGACACTCGCAAATAAATAGTTATAATAACCCCATACACCGCACTTAGGCTGTGTTAGAGCTTTAGGAGAGACAAATGGAATACAATCCCGCAGTATCAACTACAAATTACGATGAAGCCGAGTTAGAGGCCACAAAGCGCATGGCTGTGCGCTATCTTGCTGGCGATTCACAGGCTGGCAAAGTCTTTGAGGATGAATGCTATGACAGAATTGTTAGCAACGGCCTAGATGGTAAGATATTCGCCCTTCTTGTTACCGGCGAATGGTACGAAGCAGACTTATTGCTACGTAAATCTATCGCACCGCTGGAGGCGTAGCCATGTACAAAGACACCCAACTTGCCATAGAAGCCGCAACGCAAACCCTTCGTAACCGCAAGGTTGCCAAGCTGTGCGCAGAGTTTAACCAAGAAGCTAAACTAGTCACCGCCGAAGAAGTGCGCATGTTGTTTGAAGGAGAACGACGATTGCAACGACTGGTTTGGGATGAGTCCATCCGTGATGCAGTTAAAGCTATGCGTTTGGAGGCGTTATGAACCAAGCCTATGAACGGTTACACAGCCAAATAGTTGGCTTGTTGCGGCATGTAGAGCCTAAGGACGAAGAAACTATAGCCCATGCTTTCATGGCCTTTATGATTGCAGCGCCTGCCGACGAAATCCACAAAGCAGGCGAGCGTCAACCGAGAGTCAAGTGGGTAGATACGGCGCAACGCACAGATGGTTGGAGGGCACGATGAGCAACTTTTACATGATGGTGCGCCACAGGGAAACAGGGGAAATCTTCCAAGCGGTAGCTTTGGATGACTGCTTTGGCAGACACGAATATGGGTACAGTGTAACCGGCTTTGATGAAGCATTAAGAGAGGACAGGTTTTTCAAACTATTCGAGCGGGTAGAAATATCTCAAGGGGACAAGCCATGAAAAACACCAGCACATCCATTGGTTCCGTGTTGGTTATCAGCCTAGCGGTTGCCTGCGCTGGCGTAGTCATCATGGAACTATACGGCGCAATTCAGCGTCAACGTGAAGCAGATAGGGGGTATGGGAGATGAGTAGGTATTGCAAATGGTGCGGTGGGAATTCTAACGGTCGCACTACCAAAGATGCGCTCGGTTGCCTTTGTTACTCTAAGCCAAAAGATATGCTTGGAGCCGTGGCAGTGCTTACAGGCATCTACATGAAGATGATGAAGGATTGGGGTTACACTAAATCAGATGTTCTTTCGTTTTTAACGCCAGATAAAATATCTGGAGCTTGGAGCATAGCAAATAAGGAGCAACAGTAATGACCATAGACACACAAGATAAGGGGTATGGGATATGATAAAGATATTACAATTTCCAAGATGGTTGACGCGCGATAACAGCGTTCAACAGTCGCCACCAGAACAATTCAAACCAAGTGCAACAGTTATCCGCCATTACGCGCTGGATATTGAGAAGTATGGGCAGCCCATGGATAGCGACCTTCCTTCATATTTCAGAAAAGTAGCGGCCTATTACGAGGAGCAACAGTAATGACAATAGACACACAAAAGATCGCAGATGAAGTGGAATTTGCACTGAAGCACATATCAGGGGATTCACCAACCCGGCAGACATTTTGCGCCCTTCTCGACGTGATTAAGGCGATGGGTGAGGCTTTGGGAAAACTGTCAGTAGACAGCTACGATTGGTCAGGGGATTGCGATGGTCAATTGGCTTATGATGATTGGGTTTTAATCACTGCAAAGAAACCCCTCACCCTCGCCGCGCCGCTGATGAAACTTAAGGGAGAGTGAGTGATGAAGTGTGACCTTTGTGGCAGTACTTATCTGGTTGAAGCTGTGCAAACCACGGCTGCTTTTAGGGGCATTAGGAGCCTTTGTTATTACCATGGTGTTGATGTTGAATCTATACGCATGGAGCATGCGTATGATGCCTATCGTTATGGCAAAAAAGATTGGCACGAGCGCCTTGTGAGAAGCGTGCGTACCAGCCTTAAAAAATACTACCGCAAACATAAGGAGCAACCCCATGACCCAATCTAACGAACACAGCGATGCTATGCGGGCGTTTGAGGCGTGGTTTAGCCGCCTTACAGCAACGGACGGTATGAGCGAAACTTACGCATGTTCACATCAAGAGGCCGCTTGGTTAGCATGGCAAGCCGCCACAGCCCAAGCCGAACAGCTAAAACGAGATGTGTCTAAAGCACTATTCCCGAACGGGTTTAAGCACCCTCAATTGCAAACTTGGGAATGGCAGTTGAATAAAATTGCAGAACTAGCAGCTGCGGAGAGGGAAGGCTACCAAGCACCTATCTCCCGTTATGAGGTCACATTACGGGAAGCACGTGATGCTTTGACTCATAACGGAGAATCGTGGGGCTACGAACAAATTGACAACGCCATATCCTCAATAAACAAGCTGCTAGGGAGATTACAAATGACACAGCTTACTGATTATATGAAACAAACCATAGCCCATGAGCGCAAGCTTGCGGATGAATTGGCGGTGGTTTTGGCTGATGCAGTCGAGGCGGAGCTGTGTGAAAGTAGCCGCGCATGGATTAGTGTTGCACAAGAAGCCCTCGCCAAACACCAAGCCGCACGGGGGGAGCATGGATAGACCACTACAGCGCCTGTTTCTCCTTGATGACGCACCAGTTGACCCCTGCGTGGAGATTAGAAAGAAGGCGGCTAGCTATTATAAAAACCCACCCAAGGACATGGACTTGAAAGCACCGCTAGAGAAGCTTTACGAGGTGGCGGATGTCGAAGAACCAATAGGCATTTGGGTGGCTAATGTACCGCGTCCCGGCGATGTGCTGGGGTGCTATAAACCGAATGGGAGGGCGAAATGACCAAACCAACCGAGAGCGTGCTTCCGGGGGAGGACGAGGCTGTGAAGATCATCATGGATAATTGTTTTGGCAAGTTTGCTTCCTACCTTGAGAATCATGAGTACTTTAAGCAGCGAGCAACAATGGCCTATCGCGCCCTAGCAAAGCTCACACCGCAGGCAGGGGGTTCGCATGACTAAGCCAACGTTGCCAGATACAGCAGTTGGGGTAGCAGCACTCATTGGCGCCTGCTCTGCTGGGTTCGTCGTGATCTTTGCATCACTGCTTGGTACAATAAAGAAAGAAGAGAAGGAGAAGGGCAAATGAATTTCTGGTTGATATTCTTTCACGATCAAGAAACAGATGAGATATTTGGCACCATAGCGCCCTATGGCGAATCAAATAACTACCACAATAACCCATATTACATTGGCAAACAGAAGATAAAAATAAATCTTGAGGAGCTGGAGAAATGAGGGAATCCAACGAAAAACCAATTTCCCGGCGTCAGGAAAATGGTCGGTTAGATGAACTACTACAAGAGGCCATCGAGCTACTAGACCTGCAGCGTAACCGGACATATTATAAACAAGATCAACAGATCGAGAATAGCAACAAAGTTAAAGAATTTATAGAAAGGCACAGAAAATGAAATCGTCCGACTACGACAAAGAGATTATCAAGCTATTGGTTAAAAGAGCAAAAGCAGCGAGGGAAGCCTCCCAAAATATCAAAGGTGAGGAAAGATATGAGATGCAAGTCTACAAGCATAAATGCTATACTGAGGCATTACGTTTGATTCGCAGTATTGAACCTTTATACGCGAAGACACTGGAGAAGAAAAAAGAAATACCACAATTTTATGTGAATAACATTAAACCGCCTGTTTTTATGGATTTCTCATGAGCCATCTTCGATTGGAAGTTAAAAATACAGACGAGCAGATTTTAGAATATGAAATCGAGAAAAAACGGTTAACTATCCATTGCCGCAATTGCCGAAAATCATATAAGGCAACAATACGCGAGCAGATGGATCGGCCAGAGTGCCATCATTGTGGCAAGTAAAATATGGGATTCCATCTAACCGCAAGGCGATGGTGACTAAAGTGACCACAAACCACGTTAACAACGTCGGCAAAATCCCTATTTGCTGAATTTTTCAAGAAAATCCTTACACAAAGCGGCACGTTCGTTTACTTTCTGAGCGTCGGCAGCGTAGTCAATTAATGCCCAAGAAGAAATTCCATTCGCGTTTGGAAGTTTGGCTGTATCGGTTCTAATAATGCTGCTGGGGGAGTTGGATATTGGCAAGCAGACTTCTGAGCGCAACCGCTTAGCGTTAGCAAGGCGATACTCAACAGCGCTAATCTTTTTCTGATAATCAAGGGATAGCTCCTGCGTTAGTTTTTGATCGCCGTAACACTTAGAAAGCTCTGTGTTTTTTGCGTCCAACTGGTCGGCCTTTGCTTTCCAGTTCTGTATTTGCCACGACATTGCTAGAAGTAGTAACGCGCTCAGACTGTACGCTAGTAGTTTCCAGTTGTTTAATAAAGTTAACCACATTCGTTCAACCTTGCAAATTCGCCATAATATTTAATCGCTGCTTCATTATAAGCTAAAGCAGCATCTAATTCCATCTTAAAGCAGCCAAGATGCTTTCTTTTGCCGTTTATGTTTATTCTAGCTATCCAATACTGATATTTTTTGTGGCAAGTTAATAAATAAACCCCCTTATATTTGCTCTTTCCTTTAGTTCTTGGACTCGCATTAAACTGGTTTTGTTGTTTAGTGCAGCTTCTGAGATTGCATCTTCTATTATTTAATTTGTCGCCGTTAATATGATCAGTGTCTAAACCATCGGGCGTTTGGTTGATGGCGCGGTGCATCATCACATTATGTCTTTTAACCCCAGACTTTGGTTGGTAGACATGTCTAGCGGCGTAACCTTGAGAAAAATGCCATTTCCATTGAGACAACCATTCATAATCGCATGCATCGACTATTGCGAACTGGCCTTGCGTTAGCGGTATTAGTTTGGTATTTTCTGAATTAGTCATGGCGAGCTTCCTCTCGTTATGGTTAGGCTAGGAGAGTGTTCAAGCACTTGTCCTAGCCGTTTTATTTTATAGATTTAGAGTTTTCAGTCAACCGCTTTTTTCCCTTTGTTCGCCCATTGTTTGTTGGCCGCTAGACCCGTGTATGCCGCAATGTAAGCGTAAAAAATATTTTCATTTTCTTGAGTCAAAACTACGAATGTACTAGGCCAAAACGACAAGAATAACATAAGCAACGTCATTGAGTAGTCACCATCCTTGTCCCGGAAGAAACTACTCAGCATACACAAGCCCCTTCACATGAACCCCCGGAGCAATGCAGGATAAAGCCTCACCACGCAGTGGCTCGTCATAACTTACATGCACCCAGCCCTGATGGGGATTATTAGCTGGGGTGTGCTCTAAAATCAATTGGTCGAATCGCAGGTTGTCATGGATGTACTGCCACACAAGATCGTTGCCGAACCCGATGATCCGGATGTCGGCAGCCATTCCATGTTGATGCTGGGACGTGAGTGCTCCACCAATAGCGCGATTGAGAGGAGCAGAGCGGAAACCGCTAGTAATGACAACAGGGCGATCAAAATAATCTCGCAAGGGTTGGAGGATGTTGACCACCAGTTTTTTAAGGCATTCAATTTGTTGCGAATTAGGTTCATTGTGAATCCCCGATTGAACAGCGGTTGGTGAAAATGTTAATTCTGATAACGTGAAGTTTTTTGAGAGTTTCATGACAACACCAGCCCGATTTTAGCTGCAACAAGTTTAGCACCATGCCAGACAATGGTTGCCAGCGCCCCGAATTTAATCGCAGTGGACGCTATTTTGGCGAGAGGATGGAATACCTCGTATGTTTTTTGGGCATACTCACGCACAGCAATAATATCCTCGGACTGTTTCATGAAAATAGCAGTTTGCTTTTGATTCTCCTGCAATATCTTGTGCATCATGCCTATTTCCTCCTTGACTTCACCCTTCCATATTACATCTTTTGCATGTAATGAATCATGATCGTCTAACCTGCGGTTGTGGTTATGCACAGCAATTTCCAATCTTTTTAACCGCATTTCTTCTTCCACCATGTTCCCCGCTACGAATAAAAGACAACTTCAGCAACGCGCTGCGATGATACTGCGCTTTCACTGATACGAACACGATGACCTAAAGCCGTACAAGGAGTGGATAGCGTTACATCAATGACGCTTTGCGTTGAACCTGTACCCGGCTCCGTATAGGTGCCAGATTGGTGTGAAGTCCACGTGGAACCGTCCCACTTCTCTAATACCCAATTGAGAAGTCTGCCGGGGTTAGCGGCTGAAAAGCTACGCCCGGAAGGGCTTTTCACGATAAAGCGGGCAAGAGTTTTAGATGCGCTCCAGATTTTGCCGAGAGCGTAGTTAGTGTTGGTGCCATCCGTTGGATCGTTGGCAAAGCTTGCTTCGTCCCCATCAAATGCGCCTGCGGGGTTGGTGACGTTGATTCCATGTACTGTTCCGCCAGTAATAACGCCCGGCTCCGCTCCGCCTGCAGAAACAGCGCCAAGCGGGTCAGTCTTCTCACGCCACTGGAAGCTTGCAATAGCAGCGCTATCGCCTGACATTCCAACCATAACACCGCGCCCTTGAGGTACTACAATCGCCGGATCAAAAGGGTAGGCTCTATCGTTAAACGTGCCGCCTAGCCATATTTCTTGCACCGGACGGTTATAGGGGTAATCACTTGGCGGGTTGCTTGCCGCTGTGTAAATCTTCGCCACTGCTGGCGCGCCGTCGATTCTCTTGCTTCTTACATGGTCGGGAAATAGCGTGCCAAAAGTAGCCTTACAATAACGTACATCTGCCCCAACCACTCCGCTGCCAGCAATGATTAACCGGTCAACATAGAGCAGCTTCCCGCTTTCCCAAGGATTCCACAAAAGCACATTACCAGTGCCGGGACTTTGAGAGATAGCCATACCTAGAAATGCTTCACCTACTTCGCTATCGTTAATCATGTTAAAACTCCCATCGGATGTTAACCGTTCCTGCGTCAAAAACATCACCACCAACCGTTGTTATGCGCACACGGTCAAGCGTACCGCCTAGCGCTACGTCTCCTATCCCCGCACCGCTGGTGCCGGTTCCGTTATTAGGGCGCATATTGTGGCTGGAAACCCAAGCATTTGACCCTATCGCATTGATAACAATTATCCCCGAGTGGGCTTCAGCTGCGGAGCTGTTGCGCACAATAAAACCGGCTGTTGATGTTGCAGACGCACCACCGTAGTCGGCCGAGGACAAGTAACCGCTCGAAGTAATCGAACCAGCACCAATCTGGATAAGAAAGTTAGACGTGCTGTTGACGCTGACGCCTCTAAACATAACGCTAATATTGCGAACACCGGAAGGAATGCCTGTAAAATCATGCGTGGTGCCTGATGTCGTCGATATAGCAGTGCCCAAGGCCGTTCTGGCATCAACATAAGCTTTAACGCTTTGCTGGGTTGGGACTGCAGTATTGCTGTCCGAACTCATCGCATCTTCATCTTTAATCGCAGTGCCGGTTAAGGTACCGTTCAGAACTATATTAGTGGCTGTTTTATTGATGAGAGTTTCCGTCCCGGCCAGTGTAGCAAGCGTACCCGTAACACCCGGCAACGTAATATCAGCATCCGCAGCCAAGGCAGCCGGAGCAATAACCCGAGCACGGTTCGCGCCGTTGTCCGTATCTTCAGCAAAATCCAGATAAGCGGAGGTTGTCGAGGAAGCGGGAACAAACGGGACAGGTGATTTAAGAACCGAAATCCAGTTAGAGCCAGTGCAGAAAATAACAGCGCTTTCATTTCTTAGAACTGTAATAGTAGCTACGCCGTCAATAGTTTCAGATCCACTTGGGTCAATGGTAACCACGCCAGTTCCAGTGTTTTTAACGATGAAATAGAACCCCTCTTCCGCCGTTGCTGCAGCTAGCAAGGATAGCGTGAGAGTAGCGGTGCAAACAATCAGTGCATTGGCGTATGCTTCTGAAACCGATAGATTAGAGCTTACCGTAGAAATAGATGCACCAAAAGCGGATGGGCTTTCGGCGCTGATGTCATCTTGCGACCATAAAGTTACATCCGCCGAGGTTTTCAAAACCCACGTATAAGAACCAGCATCCAGCCACACATTTGCACGGCCATTCGCATCAAGAATAACAGGGTTTGTATTGGCGGAACTCTCATCAGCACTCGTATAGGTAGCTTTTGGCGTTACGGTGCCGGATTCATACGTAAACAGCTTGCCACCAGCCAGTGGTACACCGTCGTTGGTAAACTGTCTAAATGGGCCTTGCGGGGCTAAGCGTGCCATATACTACTCGATGGTTGGTGTGAAATTAGCCCTCGGCAATTCGACTTCAGGCAGTACAGGTTTCTTGTTGGTTTCCGATGTGCCACCCATGGGGAGCACGGCATCTTGCGTCCGGCGCTTTTTGAACTCTTTTTCAAGCTGCAAAGCTATAGCCTGCGCGCGCTTAGCTTCATCGCGGCTTAAACCTTTGCCTTTGCCCAAGTTCTCAATGATATACAGTTTCTTCTGGGGGTCTGTTTCGTACAGAATATCACTAATGCGCCCTGCCGTTTCATCAGATAGCCCGCTCAGACGCTTTTTAATAACCGAAACAATGCCAGACTTAGCAGCACCCAAAGCACCACCACCCGATGCAATCGAAACAATCTCATCTGATGCGCCCGCAATATCAGCCGCAGCAACGGCCTTACTCACGCTTGGCGAGCCGCCCAGAACTTCATTGCGGATTTTAAACAAACGATCTTCCGCCTTCATATCCGAATCGAGTTTTTTATATTCGGCAGGACTTAGTATCTTTGTCAGTCGTTTCGTTTTTGCAGGGTCGCCCATGGTTTGCTTGTAAGGGTTCCCGCCTTTATCAATCTTGTTGTAAAGCGACTTAGCAACACCCGATTTAAAAGCATTCTTTTCAGCGTCCGTGAGCTTGGCGTAATTCTTAGCAAGCAACTCAGGGTCGAGCGAATCAAACCCCAGACCATCATCCATGGCCTTGGTTAGCGATAGATAGTCACCAGATTCAGCACGCGCTTTTTTGTAATCAGGGGAAGCTTCGTCCATGACTTCTACTAGGTCGTTTTTAATACTTCTGCGTGAACGAACAAAGTTGCCCTGCCCTTTACGTTCCGCCTCGCCGATCTGGTCATCGATCACACGCTTGGTATAATCAAGCGCCTTAATGCTGTTATCAGGAAAATCCTTTAACTCGCTAGGATATTTGCGGCGTGCGGCTGCTAGCGCTGTTTTTATTTCTGGAGTTTGTAATACAGGTGAAGCCTCATCAATAACAACGCTTTCCGACTTGTCATAAAAAGGCTTCGCCTTCTTGCGCCCAGCTTCAAAAATATCATCAATCGTTGCATAAAACGCTTTAGTTCCGCTGACATTCTTGGCAATAGCCTGCTCAGCCCGTGCGCCCACGCCGGACATTTTTTCATCAAAGAACTGCTCAGCGCGTTGCTGGCCGCTTGGGAACTGAGCTGCACCCTTCGCACGATTGCGTAGCGGTGCTGAAGCCAACTCAACCAGCGATTCGTCGCCCTGCTTATAAGCCTGTAGCGCTGATTGATACTGCATTTCATCAGGGAAAGCTTGGCGTAGTGATTGCTCTACTTTACCTAGCGCCTGCACCTCTTGCCCGGAACTTACGGCTGGCAATGCTGGTTTCGTAGCTGTTTCTGCGATTTCACGCACTGAAGTGGTGGCAACCTCCGGCGCGCTCTTACCAATAGAGCGAAACGCCTTCATAGCGCGCGCAGCTAGCGGAGATAAAACACGACCAGCAGCAACCCCAACAGGGCTAAGAGCCCCTCCAATAAGCGCTCCACTCTGAGCATTTTCAGATCTTTGCTCATTGCCTCCAGTGCCGCTGGCGTATCCATATACACCCCCCGATACAGCACCAGCTCCGGCGGCAGGTGCTGATCTGACTGCGAGCCGTCCTGCGGCGGTAGGTACTCGTGCTGCATTTAAAAACCCCATTGTTTTAGGCATTTTAGAGGCTAATTTAGCCCCACCACTTACCAAGCCGCTACCCGGCAATATAGCCCCCGCGACCTGTCCAGTTCCATATGCCACAGGATTGCGCTCTTGTATAGCATTTTGCTCACCACGCCCCTGCGTTAGGGCTTTATCGTAAAAGTCTTTAAATGTGGCTTTATCCGTTAATAATGCTGGCCAAGCTTGCGCAGCTGCCATTAATTCGTCGCCTGCGCCAAAAGATGCAGTATCAGCCGCGCCAACAAGTGCCCCACCTGCAAAATCAGATAATGCATCAGCTTGACGGCCTACCCATGAAGATTGATCTTGTGGCTGCTGCCCTAACTCTGCCTCAAGTGCAGCAATTTCAGCATCCATAGCACTTCCTACCTGCGCATCATCCGTTGCGCCAAGTTCAGACTCAAGCGCTAGGATTTCAGCGTCAATGGCAGCGCCCTCATCTTCAGGGTATAAATAATTCACGCCTGCCGCTTGCTCTGGGGTCATTGACCGCCCCGCGATGCCTTAAGACGGCGCAACTCTTCTAAGCGCGCCCGTTTAGCTGCAAGTGGGTCTGTAC
>Ga0247723_1000675_pt1 | contig 22332 bp, 13 predicted proteins | sample MSEWelMarce5H_FC_FD_189079 | JGI IMG/M metagenome (GOLD analysis project Ga0247723, IMG submission 189079) | Subsurface sediment microbial communities from gas well in West Virginia, United States - MSEEL Well Study Marcellus 5H_FC | ecosystem: Environmental > Terrestrial > Deep subsurface >... | reverse complement strand
GATAATAACAACCATATTTAGGTTAAAGGCACGAAATGGGAATACAAGATACATGGAACTCTGCTAAACAAGCTGTTAATAATACAGTTGAAAAATGGGCTGTTAAACCAAATATGGGCAGCACCAGAGGCGATACTATAACATCGTTTAGCGGTGGGAACGACACAAAGTATAATGTATCAAGCCATTCATATCCTTCTGATTTAATGTCAGCAACAGGTGACTATGGTGGAAACTATGTTATATTTTATATTAATGTGGCAGTTGATTCTAAACTGGCACAGTCTCTTTCTGAACAAGATTTTGTGAATGATATTACACCAAGAGATCGTGGAGATCTTATTGCTCAGAATTTAACTAAAGATAAACTATTTGCTGGTGCTGCAGCCCTCAATGTGGGTGGTGCGGTATTAGGTAAAGCACTTGGTGTTGGTGGTGGTGCTTCTGCCACTGCAGCTGGATTAGCCACAGTTGGTGCTGGTGCTACTGCTTTGATGGCTGCATCTGCTACTCGTGCCCAAAGAAGATTAAAAACTGCTATTGCCATGCATGTGCCAAATCAATTGTCTATTCGATATGGTATGCAGTGGAGCGAAGATGATACTGGTGCTCTTGCGATGGCAACTACAGCAGCGACTGAACTTGCTGCAGCAGTACAAAACAAAGATGCTAAAAATCTTTCTGAACCTGCCAAAGCCATTATTACTAATCTGGCTTTATCAAAAGGTCCAAATGCATCGGGGATGTCTGCAGCTACTGGTCTTGCAGCAAACCCTAAGAAAGAACAAATCTTTAAGGGTGTAGATTTCAGATCGTTCACCTTTGATTATCAATTCTTCCCTCGTGATGCAGTTGAAGCCCAGAATGTATTAAACATCATTTATGAGTTTAAATATCATATGCACCCAGAGTTTAAGGATAACAATAATTTTATCTACATTTATCCTTCTGAGTTTGATATTTTCTATTATCAGAATGGTGCAGAGAACATGAATCTACATCGTCATACATCTTGCGTGCTTACAGAACTAAATGTAAACTATACACCTAATGGTGCATTCACTACATTTCCAAATGGTATGCCAACACAAATTAATGTGACAATGAACTTTAAAGAACTTGCTCTTCTTACCAAAGACAAAGTCAAGGATGGTCTATAATGTACTTCAAAGAATTTCCAAAGTTTTTATACGACTTCAAATACGGAACTACAACAAAAACTACAGTTGTAACAGATATTACTAGAAATGTTCGTTTCCGTAAAGAGGTATTAGAAAATGTAACTCTGTTCGATGAGTATGATATTGTTGACGGAGAAACTCCAGAAATCGTTGCGGAAAAGATTTATGGCGATCCAGAATATCATTGGATCATTATGCTGGCAAATCAGAAACATGATTATATCTCTGACTTCCCTCTTTCTGAACAAGCACTCGTGAAACATATTATAGCAACTTATGGTGCTCAACGATATGCAATTCGCCACTATGTAAATGCTAAGGGTTTTATTGTAAACTCTACTACAACTGGTGCGGTATCAGTATCAAACGATGATTACGAACGAGCACTGAATGAATCAAAAAGAAGAATCAAAGTAATTTCCCCACAGGTTATATCAACTATACTGACACAATATAAAGAATTATTGTAATGAAATCTAGTCAACAATTGAGGTTTGCTGGTGATGTCAGCATTAATAAAGTTCAGGTAATTACTCCGAAGGGGTTTTTCCAAGACATCACAGCTCAAGTTTTAACTATTCAATTTTATGAAGACATTTTCTCACCATTTATAACTGGTAGTATTATTGTCAAAGAATCTTTGGATCTTATTAATTTATTCCCATTTGTTGGTGAGGAATATCTTGAATTAGACATTACCACTCCTGCATTAAAAGATAGTGCCATCAAAGGTAAGTATTACATTTACAAACTAACTGATAGAGAACTTCTGGGAGATCGTGCTGTAATCTATCAACTACATTTTGTTTCGGTTGAAGCAGTTGCTGATCTAAACAAGAAAGTCAGTCGAGTTTTTGGTAACAAGGTTTCTGAGTTAGTCACACCATTTATTAAAGATAAAATTATTGGTTTAGAGAGTGAAAAAGATGTTAAAATTGAGCCATCTCTTTCCAATGTAAAATACATTTCAAATTATTGGTCTCCAGTTAAAAACATTATGTATCTCTGCGAGCAAGCAGTGAACATGAATAAAACCCCCAACTATGTTTTCTTTGAGAACAGAGATGGATTCTATTTTATTAGTTTGGAAACTCTATATCAAAATACAATGTATCAAGAGTTTACTTACGACAAATATACTCGTGATAAATTACCAGGTGGTGGTGATATCCGAAATGTCAACGAAGATTATAAAAGAATTTCAAATATTAGCATTCCTGTTGGGTTTGATTACATGGATAGAATTCGTAATGGTATGCTTTCATCAAAACAGATTTCGTATGATGTTACTAAGAAAACATATTCAGTTAAGAACTACAATATGTTTCAAAGATTTGAACAACAAAAACACTTAAACAAATACCCAGTAAATTCTGATAAAGCCATCTTTAGATCAAACTCGACTCTCATTAACTTCCCTAAAGATTATGGTAATTTTAATGGTTTTGGAGATGTTACTAATGCTAAGACATTTCAAGAACGAGCATCTTTAATGAAAATGGCAGAAGCCAATAAATTAAATATTACAGTTCCAGGAAGAACAGATTATACCGTTGGTCAGAAAGTTGGAGTGGTGTTAAATAAAATAGAACCACTGTCCAAGAATGATAAAGATACAACAGACAAAATGTTCTCTGGTTATTATATTATTGCAGCTATCAATCATCACATCGATAAAGCAAAACATGAGTGCCATATGGAACTAATTAAAGAATCATCGCAAATGGATATGAATAGGAACAAATAATGAATTTTTACTATGGTGTCGTAGAAAATAGAAGTGATCCATTAAAACTTGGTCGTTGTCAAGTCCGAGTAGTTGGTTTACACACGCACGATAAGTCACAGCTTCCTACTTCAGATTTGCCATGGGCACACCCAATGCAGTCGGTTACATCTGCTGCAATGAATGGTATTGGATCTTCTCCGATTGGTCCAGTTGAAGGTACTTCAGTAATTATTATCTTTGCTGATGGTGATAATCAACAACCAATTATGATTGGTACTGTTGGTGGTATTCCTTCTGCGCCAGCACCTATTGATCAAGATGATGACGCACCTATTGGTTCTGGTGGTAAAATTGAGAACCTAGAACTAAGAACTATTCCTGGTCCAACGAATGGCACACAACTAACTTTCTACGATAAAGAAACTGGATCAACTACTTTAACAAAAGATTTAAGAGCCAATATGAAAGTATTGGCATTCGGTCTTCCAGCTGATACTTTTATTGTTTCTATTGATAGTGGAACTAGAATTACAGTTAGTAATCCAGTTGTAAACTATCAAGAAAATATTGTAAAATTTCAAGCTGCACCAACAAACCTTGCTGCAGTTGCAGAAAGTAAAGTTACTAATTTAGTTTCTGGTGATGGTACTGTGGTTACCTCTGGTGACGGAACTCCAGTAACTACTGGTACTGCGACAGCAAAAGTAAATCAGACAGCAAGTAATGTATCAATTCCTACAATTCCACCTGCAAAATCTTCTAGTAATCCAAATAGATCTTCTGAAGGTATTAAAGCATTAATTGCAGCTTGCGACAAAGTTGGATTAACCACTAAAGAACAGAAGTGTGCTCTGCTTGGTATCGCTGGTGGTGAAAGCACTTGGATTCCTCAGCTAGAATCATACAACTATTCTGAGGCTCGCCTTAAAACAATTTACTCATTTGCTACTCCAGAAGACATTGCGCAATATGCTAATGCTCAAAAACGAGGATTAACCAGAGAACAATTTTTCTCATGGGCATATGGTCCAACAAAACGAGGAAAAGGATTCCTTGGTAATCAGACAGACGCTGATGGTGGAAAGTATTATGGTCGTGGATTTATTCAGCTAACTGGAAAATCAAACTACGCAAGATATCAGAAACTTGCCAATGAGATGGGTTTAAATCTTGACCTCGTTAATAATCCAGATTCACTTGATACTGATATTAATGTATCAGCTTTAGTTGCTGCATTGTATATTAAAGACAGAGTACCAAAGGGTGTTAATGTTAATGCACATCCTGGATATTTCCTTGCTGCAAAACAAGCAGTCGGAGTAAACTCACCTGACATTGCTGCAAGAAAGAAATCATACTACGAATATTTCTATGGACAGTCACCAGATGTTGGTGCTCCAGAGAAAGATGCAAATCCACCAATCCCAGACAAACCACCAGTAGGTGTTGTTACCACACCACAACCATCTCCTGAATCTATCAGCAGTGGTTCTGGTACAACTGGATTTAGAGATCCAAATAACAAGTATCCATTAAAGGAATACATTGGCGAGCCAGATACTAATCGTCTTGCTCGTGGTGTTATTGAAGGTACAGTTATTAAAAAGAGAGATGCCATTCGTAAGTTGGGTGTGCCAAAGGCGAATGACAACGGAACATGGGATCAACCAGAAGCACCATATGGGGCAAAGTATCCATTTAATAAAGTGTTTGAAACAGAATCTGGTCACTTACAAGAATTTGATGACACTCCAGGATATGAGAGGATAAACACATATCATAGATCTGGAACATTTAGTGAGATTGATCCAAACGGAACACAAGTTAATTACATTATCGGTGACAACTTTGTTGTTATGGAAAAGAATGGTTGTATGTCAGTGGCTGGAGAGTTAAACATTACTGTAAATGGTAATGCAAATATCTATGCTCGAACAGATGCTAATATTCAAGTTGAACAAAATGCAACTCTTAAAGTTGGGCAAAATCTAGACATTGGTGTTGCCAATGACATCTATATGTCTGCTGGTGGCGACATCCTTATCAAAGCAGTTGGAGATTTTGATGTTCAAGCTGCAAATATTAATCAGAAAGCAGATGATAATTACGCTATAAATGGAACTGCGGTTTCAATTGCAGCAGACGAAGGATTTAATCTACTTGGTGCTACTGTAAATCTTGAATCAAGTGGTAGTATGGATATCCTTGCTGGTGGAACATTATCTGCTGATTATGCTGAGGGTCAATTTGGTAATGGTGCTGCAGGTAGTGAAACTATTGTTGCACCCGAAGTAGCATTGACTCCTCCACCTTTGGGTAATCCAATCTCTCCAGTTGTTCCATATTCTATTCCACCAGAAAGACAGTTTGAAGAAAAAACTGTTGCTGAGACTCCAGATGACTTTGAAACACCAGAAGGTCGTGCTGCATCTGCAGAGACTACTAGAAAAGAAGGTGTTGTTGGAGCACCTGCACCAGTGGCGACAGAAGAAGCTCCAAAACCATCAGGTGGTTCTACAACCACAGTTCCAGTAAGTTGCGATATTATTTACGCATCTAAAGAATTTACAAATGACTTTAGAATGTCACAGAACTTTACTCTTGGTATGTTGATGGATGGTGGTGTTGGTGGTAAACACAAACTTGTTGACCAAATGCTAAAGGATAGTAAAGAAGCACCAGAAAGATTGTACAAGGCACAAGAAATTGTATGTAATCTTGCTTTAACATGTCAGAATCTTCTTGAGCCAGCAGTAAATGTTCTTCCAGGTGGTATTGGTGGATATAAGAAACAGTGGAAGATTAACTCAGGTTATCGTTTAAAGGGTGTTGTTGCCAATGAGTCGCCAACATCAGACCACTGTAAAGGGCAGGCATTGGATATCGGTATTATGCTTCCAGACAAGTATACTAAAACATATGAGTTTATTCAACAACTTGAAAAAGTTCTACCATATGATCAGTTAATTCTTGAATATCGTTTCCCAGAATCTTGCTGGATTCATGTATCTTTTAAATCAAAAGGTGGAAGAAAACAAGCATTTACAATGGTAAATGATAAAGTTTATAAACGAGATTCTAAAGGTATTCCTTCTGGATTTGTACTGTTAGAAACTATTCCTCCGAAAGCAGCGTAATGCCTTGGACTCCTTCCACTACTACTTTAAAGACTGTGGATCAGTTGCCTGTTTATACTAGCTATTCGCAGACATTTTCTTATGTTGATCCAGATCCATTAACAAGTTATACAGTGACAGGAATAGTTGCAGATAAAACTAATGCCCTAATGACTATTGGTACTAATAATATTTCTGGACAATATGACGCAGAGCCTCATGGTGGTAGCATTATCACCTATTTGACAAAAGATAAAACATATAATACTGTCACCAATTTTAATGATATATCAAATTCATATGAAATATGTTCTTTTACTGCACCGACTGTGCAAACTGTAACTTATAGTTATACAGTAACCGCTAAAGATGCAAACAATATTGGACCAGATGTAGAACAGACTTATACTGTAGTTTCTACTTTTAACTGGGATATAGGTAAGACTGCTTTAATTAATGCCATCGCACAAACTAGGATAGGAAGATAATGCCTGCCGTAGCAACACTCGGAGATAAAAGTACAGGACATGGGTGTTTTGCACCTACTGCTCTGATAACTACCCCAGTAGCTAAAACCTATTTTAATGGGAAATTGGCTGGGGTAGTAGATTCTAATTGTAAATTTGCAGCTCATTCTTGTGGAATAACTACACATAATTCTGATATTCGTATTCCCAGCAGTGGAGCGAGTAAGACTTACATTGAAGGTAAAAAAGCAGCTAGAATTGGAGATAGTATCCAATGTGGCGATGCAATAGCACAAGGTTCTAATAACTCTTTCATAGAATAACCTAAATAAACGATATGGCAAGAAACACAAGAATATTCTCGGATTTAGACCTTAACTTCACTAAGCATCCAGTGACGAAGGATATAACTCGCAGATATGACGACAATGCTATTAAGCAGTCCGTCAAGAATTTATTATTGACCCGAAATTTTGAGAGACCATTTCATAGTGAAATTGGATCTCCGATTAGACAGTTGCTATTCGATAATCCTGGACCAATGTTTAATGTTATGCTTAAGCGAGCAGTCATCGATGTGATTAATAACTTTGAACCAAGAGTTAATATCATCGATGTTAGAGTGGACGATTATTCCGATGCAAACGAAGTTTATGTAACTTTAGAATTCACAATAGTCAACACCGAGAGACCAATAACTCTCGATTTAGCGTTAGAGAGAACACGATAAATGGCAATCACAACAAACAGTAAAAGAATGAAGGTATCAGAGTTAGACTTTGATACAATCAAAACAAATCTTAAAACATTCCTAAAGGCACAGTCTGAATTTTCGGATTATGATTTTGAGGGATCTGGTCTTTCTGTTCTGATAGATTTACTGGCATACAACACTCACTACAATGGTGTTTATACTAACCTTGCTGTAAATGAGATGTTTCTTGACTCAGCGAGCAAAAGAGCGTCTGTAGTTTCTCTTTCAAAGATGCTTGGTTATACTCCAAGATCTGCCGTCTGCGCAAGAGCCGTTGTTAATGTAAGCATTACTGCACCAACTTCTAGCCCAACTGTTGCAACATTACCTGCGCAGCAACCATTCTTAACTTCTATTGATGGTGTGTCTTATGTTTTCTATAATTTAGAAGATGTGACAGTGGCAAGAAATACTGCTGGTAATTATACCTTTTCTAATTTAAATATTATTGAAGGTACTCCACTTTCATTTAAATATACTGTTGCTTCTGGTGTTCGTTATATTATACCAAATGCAAATATTGATATTTCTACTTTGTCTATCCAAGTTCAAGAATCTGCAACTTCAGACATATATGAAACATTCACAAGAGCAGAAGACTTAACTGCAGTGACTGATACCACAAAAGTTTATTTCTTAAAAGAAATTGATGATGGTCTTTATGAAATAACTTTTGGTGATGGAGTTCTTGGAACTGCTCTGAATAATGGTAATGTAGTAACAATCAATTATTTTGTTTCTAGTTTAGAAGCACCTAACTCTGCTAATATTTTCACATACAATGGACTGTCAGTATTGGGTAGTAATCTTTCAGTAACTACTGTTAGTCCTGCAATAAATGGTGCTGCTTCAGAAGACATCGCTTCAATTAAATTTAATGCACCACGATTATTTGCTGCACAAAATCGTGCGGTAACACCTGATGATTATAAAGCATTAATTTACAGTAAATTTCCTGCTGCACAAACAGTGTCAGTTTGGGGTGGTGAAGATAATAATCCTCCAGTATATGGTAAGACATATATTTGTATTAAACCAAAAGATGCCACTAAATTAACTAATCAACAAAAAGAAACAATCTCAAATGAGATTCTTACTCCAAGAAGCGTTGTTTCTATTACTCCAGAAATTGTTGATCCAGAATATTTTAATATTAAGGTAACATCATTCGTTTACTATAATCCTAAAGAAACAGGCAAAACTGCATCTCAGATTGAAACTATTGTAAAAAATGCTATTCTTGACTATGATTTAAATGAACTGCAGAAATTTGATGGTGTTCTTCGTTATACTAAACTAACAGGTATTATTGATCAAGCAGATCCTTCTATTGTTAATAACATTACTCGTTTAATGGTTCGCCATCCCCATACTCCACAGTATGGTGTTAATGCTCAGTATGTACTCAATTTAATTAACCCTATTTCTCAAGATGGTGGTAAACAAGGTGAAGTTTTTGCATCAACTGGATTTTATATTCCAGGTAGCAATCTAGTTCACTATCTTGATGACGATTCTGTAGGTAACATTCGTTTATACTATTTAAATTCAAATTTAGATAAAGTATTTGTAAATAGAACTCAAGGTACTATTAACTACGAACTCGGTTTAGTATTAGTTCGTGGATTAAATATTGTATCTTTAGAAGGTGCGTTTTTTGAATGGCAAGTTAAACCAGAATCATATGACATTGTTTCTGCTCTAAATCAAATTGTACAAATCGATCCAACACTATTAAGTGTTACTGCTATTGCTGATAATACTGCTAATGGCGATCTCGGTGCTGGCTACAATTATCAGTTCAACTCAATTAGATCATAATGTCAAGAACTCAATTATCATCTGTTGTATCTAGACAGATCCCTGAATTTATCAGGGAAGACTACCCAACATTTGTAACTTTCGTAGAAGCATACTATGAATATTTACAAGATCAAGGAGTAGATCTTTCTACTGCTAGAGATATCGATCAAACTCTTGATGAGTTTGTTCTTGAATTTAAAAAAGAACTAGCACATAATCTTCCGCAAATTCAAGGTGATGAAAGATTTTTATTAACTCACATTAAAGATCAATATCTATCAAAAGGTTCTGAAGCATCATATAAACTTTTGTTTAGATTGTTGTTTGGTAAAAAAGTAGAATTAACATATCCAGGCACTCAGATGCTTCGTGCTTCTGATGGTAGATGGAATCAAGAAATTTCTGTTTTTGCCAAAGTTGATTTTGGTAATCCGCAAGATATTGTCGGCAAATTAGTAGATATTCAAACAGCGACAAGATTAATTAGAGTTCTTGTTGATAGAAAAGAAGACCTAGTTGGCGAAGTAGATCGTATTGTTGCTCTCGGTGGTAACATCTATGAATTCTTTTTAGATAAAAGATTTTTTGGTGCTTTAAAACCAACAGATAAAATTAAATATAAAGATACATTTCAAGCTACCATTTTACCAGCTACCCAAACACCAAAAGTTATACAAGCTGGAAAAAATTTCCGTGTTGGGCAAGTATTTGAAGTTATATCTGGAACAGGTACTGGTGCGCTACTAAAAGTAACTGCAGTTGATGCCAATAATGGTATTAAATATGCAGAATTTATTAAATTTGGTATTGGATATAATGCGGATTTTGCTGTAAGTTTATTAGCATCAAATACTGTTAATGCTACTCAACAGTTGTTTGCCAGTGCATCATCTAGTAGATCTGGAGATAATTTAAGTATTGGTGATAGAACTTTAGGTTTTGACGAACAGGGTTATGTAAACCTTGGAGACTATGTTACTTCTAGTTATGTTGATGGTACATATGCAGGTTCTATTATTCGTGAGTTCTCATTAAACTTTAGAAATGCTCAAGTTGAATCTGCAGACCCAGCCATTATTGAAGTTAATCTTGGTGCTCTTGTGAAATATCCAGGATACTTTACTTCTAATGCAGGATTTTTAGATGATTCAATTTTTATTCAAGATAGTAAATATTATCAAGCATTCTCTTATGTTATAAGAATTGATGAAAGACTAGAATCATATAAATCAGCGGTAAAGACTATGCTTCATCCAGCTGGTATGGCACTATTTGGTGAGTATAATATTACTAACAATATTGATTTAAGTGTAACTCTAGAATCGTTAGTGAAATCTCTTGGTATTGGTATTGAGGATATTTTTGCTACCGTAGATACTGGTGCAGTATCATTAAATTTCACAAAAGTATTATCAGATGCAATAAATACACCAACAGATAGTGATGTGTTTTCATTCACTAAAGCACTAGATGATTCAATAGATACACCAACGGATAGCGATGTACTGTTATTCAGTAAAGCGTTGAGCACTACATATAGTGGAATGACCGATAGTACTGCTACATTATCTATCGGTAAAGCATTGGCAACTACCAGTGTAGGAACTTTATCTGATTCTATTTCTGCCATTGATACTACCAAAGTATTGGCAGATACACCAGTTATTTCAGAATCTTTGGTGCGTAACACGACTAAATATCTAGAAGACACAAGTATCGGCACTTTCACCGAAGAAGGAAAGGTTTGGATGAATTCATACCAAGCCCAAGATTATTATTCAGAAGAGTACAGCGTTGGTTTAGAAGAAACCTTCACTTAATTTAAACAGGAGATCCCTATGATTCAACAAAATGAAAACCTAAAAGCGACAGGTAAAGTTCGCATCGTTAAAACTAATGCACAAGGTGTTACAGTGCAAGACTTTGAAGTGCCTAATCTAGTTGTTACAACTGGTAAAAACTTCATTGCTTCTTCAATGATTAAAACTACTACCAACAGCCCAGCAGCAATGACTCATATGGCTATTGGAACTGGTTCTACATCTCCAGGTGCTAGTGATACTGCGCTTGGAACTCAAACTGGTCGTGTTTCACTATCAGGAAATACAGTTTCTACAAATACAATTACATATACTGCTACATTCCCAGCTGGTACTGGTGATGGTGCTATTACTGAAGCTGGTGTTTTTAATGCTTCTTCAGGTGGTACTATGCTTTGCCGTACTACATTCCCAGTTGTGACTAAGGGATCTGGCGACACTATTGCTGTAACATGGGTAGTGACAGTAAGTTAATTTAAGTTTAAGGTTCTGCTAAATGGCGACATCATCTTCTCTAATTAAAACAATCCTGCGTAAAACTCTTGCGGAGGGTGTTTACAAGGATGTGACTACCAGAAGTAGTAATTATTACTATTTCCTTGGCAAAACATTGCAATGGAGCGATGAGGCTGCGCCACCATATCCAGTGGATAGCTATGCGTATGAAAGAACAGTTCGTGGTGATATTATTACCATGAAGGCTATTACGCCATCTGATGTATCGTTTGTTATTCCTCGTGTAAATTGGACTACTGGTGTAGTTTACGATATGTATGATGATGAGTATTCAACAGAAATTCTTGGTTTAAATATCGTCAATGGTGGAACTGGTTATACTTCACTACCAACTATTACTGTTACAGGTGGTGGTGGTACAGGTGCTAAGTTTTACCCAGTTGTTTTTGATGGTTCTATTATTGAAATAGAACCAATTGGTGTATCTAATACTTCAAGAGGATCTGGATATACTTCTACTCCAACTGTAACTGTTACAGGTGGTGGTGGATCTGGGGCAATTTTACAAGCAGTTCTAAACATTTCGCCTTCTGGTAAACAAAAACTTGAAGAGTGTAACTACTATGTTCTAACAGAAGATTATAATGTCTATAAATGTTTAGATAATAACAATAACGCTAGATCAACTGCCAAACCATTAGGTACATCTACTTCCCCAATAACCGCAGCTGATGGTTATGTTTGGAAGTTTATGTATAATGTTCCTATTAATTTAAGAAGTAAATTCTTATCAGAAGATCAGATGCCAGTGGTTTCTGCTTTATCTAATCAGTTTTATTCTAATGGTGCCATGGATAGCATTATTATTAATAATAAAGGAACTGGATATACATCAGCTACTATAACTGTTACTGGTGATGGATATAGAGAAGAAGACCCAACATTTTTAACTAGTGTTTCAGTTTCTTCTGGTGGTAATGGTTATGATAATCCAACAGTAACATTTGGTGATCCTACTCAAAATGCAACTGCGTTTATTGCAGACGCTGCAGTATTCTTGGGACAAAAATTATATAATAGCGAATTTGATTTCTATGAAGTAGTAACTCCTGGAACTATGTCATCGTCTGAACCTACCCATAGATTAGGCACAGTTCAGAATAATACTGCTGCTTTAAAATATCTTGGAACTAGAGTTAAAGGAACTGTTGATACATCTAGCACGGAAGTTAATGCAGGGTCATTTACTACTGGTGTAAAATATACAATTGTTTCTCTTGGAACTACTAACTTTGTTACAATTGGTGGCACTGCAAGCGCAGTAGTCACTGGATCAATTTCTGGAACTACTTTAACTGTTTCTGCAGTGGCTTCTGGAACATTAGCTGTTGGTACTCGTATTACTGGAACTGGTATTACTGCAGGAACTTCTATCACTGTTCTTGGTACTGGTACTGGTGGAACTGGAACATATACTGTTAGTGCATCACAAACAGTATCCTCGACTACAATAACTGGTCAGCCAGCGGTAGGCGCAACTTTTACTGCCACTGGTGCTGGTACAGGAACTGGCACAGCTTCTTTTAAATCAATTAGTGGTATAACATTACTTGGTGGTGTTAAAGAAATTAATATTATTAATCCTGGATCTGGATATACTTCTGCTCCAGCAATAACATTTTCTGGTGGTGGTGGTTCAGGTGCAGTGGCCACTGCAAAAATGAGTTCTGGTTCAGTATTATATTGCACTATATCAAATAAAGGTGATAATTACACCACTGATCCAACAGTAACTTTTGGTACTCAATGGAGTGCATTATCAGAAGTATTAATTGGTGAACAATATTTTCAGTCTGGTAAATTATACACTGTATCCACTGCTGGCTTTTTTGGATCAGCAGCACCATCTCATACATCTGGAACTGTAGTGAACTCTGCAGCTTTTGCAAATTCAACTGCACTAACTTTAAATAGTACTGTTTATGTTTCTAATAGATTGTATAAAGTTACAACTGCTGGAACAACTCATGCTTCTACAGTTCCATCACATACTACTGGAACTGTAACTAATGGAACTGCTGCATTGTTATATCTTGGTGTACCAGCTGCATTAACATATGCAGGTGTTCCAGCAACGGGTACAGTTGCTCGTAAATTTGGATCTGGTTATACTGCAGCACCTTCTATTTCTATCACTGATGCTGGTCGAGCAGGTACTGCTGCAGCAGAATTATCTTTTCTAACAGCAAAATCTGAAGCAAAATTGCTACCAGTGATTGATGGTGGTCAAATAGTTGCAGTTGTTATTGAGAATGCAGGTATTGGATATTCTTCCGCAACTATTACAGTTACTGGTGATGGAACTAATGCAGCCTTAGCAGCAGATCTTAATATTGGAACAATTCAATCACTTCAGGCAAATAATGAAATTTTAACCTCCCCTGGAACTATCAATGCCATAAAAATTATTTCTGGTGGATATGGTTACGGTGTGGCAGATGTTGAAATACAAGGTGATGGAACTGGTGCCACTGCTACTGCTACTCTTGATTCTGCCACTGGTAAAATTACTAAAATTAATATTACAAATCCAGGACAAAATTATTCCTTTGCCAATGTGGTTGTAACAGGTAACGGATATGGAGCTAAACTTAGAGCAATTATGCCTCCTTTTGGTGGGCATGGTAAAAATGCTCCCAATGAATTATTTGCCCAAACTTTAATGTTTTATAGCAATGTATCAACTGACTTAAATCAGGGTGTTTCTGTAAATAACGACTATCGTCAATTAGGTATTATTAAAAACCCAAATCAATATAACTCTGACCAAAAATTCCAAGGAACTATTGGTTCAGGATGTTTTATTGTACAAGCATCAGTTAATACTACACAATTCCCAAGAGATACTGATGTAACAGTAACGAGAACTATTGGTGGAGATCCCTTTGATAGAAGATATCGTGTAGTGGCTTCGTCTTCGACAAGTGCATTGTTGCAGTCATTAGATAATGATATCCCGTTAGTCAATGATACCTTTTCAAATGCTGATGGATATACTTTTAGTATAACATCAGTGGGTGCTCCAACCATAGATAAATATTCTGGTCAGTTAATGTTTATTGATAACAAAGCTGGGTTTACACCTTCAGCTGATGAAACAGTTACTTTAAGAACAGTTATCAGATTCTAACATAAATAGATTAGAACCAACTAAAGAGAAAATTACGAATGGCTATTGATTTTAACACCGAACCGTATTACGACGATTTCAACGAATCAAAAAGATTCTTGAAAATTCTTTATCGCCCAGGATATGCTGTCCAAGCACGAGAGTTAACTCAAATGCAGACTATTCTGCAAAATCAAATTTCTCGTTTTGGTGACCATGTATTCAAAGAAGGCTCCATGGTTATTCCAGGTAATATTGGTATTGACACTAAAATTGGGTATGTTAAATTAGAAGCAACATATAGTGCTGTCCTTGCCGATACTGTTGTAGCTAAATTTGATGGTTTAATTATTGAGAATGCTGCTGGTGTACAAGCACAGGTAATTTATTACACTGCTTCCTCTGGCGCAGATCCTGCAGCATTTTTTATTCGTTATTTAAATTCTGGTGATGATAATACCACCAAAACATTCTCTAATTCAGACATTTTAACAAACCTTGCAGGAACAAACTCTGCTGGTACTGAAATTACTGCAGGACAATTTACGGTTCAAGCTGCAACATCAGACGCAACTGGAATTGGTTCTATCGCAACTATTCAACAAGGTGTTTACTATATCAAAGGGCATTTTGTTCTTGTTCCAGAACAAAAGATTATTCTTGATAAATTTACAAATACGCCATCTTATAGAATTGGTCTAGTAACTTCTGAGTCTATTGTTACTGCAGAAGAAGACGGAACTCTTTTTGATAATGCACAAAACTCATTTAACTATGCTGCTCCAGGTGCTCATCGTTACTATATCGATGCAGTACTAACTAAACTTTCTTTAGACAGCATATTAGATACAGATTTTATTGAACTACTACGCACCAGCACTGGACAAACTCAAAAAATAATTGATAAGTCAGAATACTCATATCTTGAAAAAGAATTTGCACATAGAACATATGATGAGTCTGGAGATTACACAGTTAAGAATTTTGAAATTGATGTTCGTGAATATAGAAATAATAATCGTAGTGCATGGACAGCAGGTCGTGTTTATTTAAATGGTGATGTGGTAACCAATAGTGGTTATACATATGTTGCTAAAAATTCTGGAACTTCTTCTAACAGCACTCCACCAACTCACACTTCTGGTCTTGTGTATGACGGAGCAGTTTCTGGTGTTGGTACTTCAGGTATTCAATGGGAATACAACGAAACTCCATACTACAATCGTGGTATCTATACTCCAGAAAATTCAGAAAATCTTGGAACACAACAAGCTAATGAAGCAAAATTAGCGATTGGTTTAGAACCAGGAAAAGCGTATGTGCAAGGTTATGAAATTGAGAAACCTGCAACTGAATATGTGACAGTTCAAAAAGCAAGAGATACTGTCTCAGTTAATAATGCAGTGATTCCAGCCACAGTTGGTAACTATGTTCTGGTAACTAATATTAATGGTGCTCCAGGAATCAATACTCTAAAACAAGTCACTCTTTACAATAGAGTTACTGCATCCCTTGGAACAATTCCATCTGGTGCTACTGCAGTTGGTACTGCTCGTGTTCGTTTAATGGAATATCATAACGGAACAATCGGTGCACAGACTGCTATATACAAACTAGGTTTGTTTGATGTTAAGATGAACGCTGGTTATGATTTTAATAGAGATGTTAAATCAGTTTATCATGTTGGTTCTAGTGACGATGTTAATTTAAACTTTACTGCTGATATTGAAGGCACTACTAAAGTTGGCTCTGGAACAGTTGTTCGTTTAATTGGTTCTGCAACAGCATCATCTTCAACTACAATTACTGGTGCTGGAACTTCTTTCCAGACTAATCTAAAAGTTGGTGATTATATTTTCTTGGGTACTGCATTACGAAGAGTCACTGCAATTGCATCTCAAGTTTCTTTGACAGTAGATTCTTCAATTTCCGTGGCTGGTGTCACTATTGATAGAGTTGAAACTCAATTACTTGAACCAGAAAATACTTCTTTACTATTCCCATTCCCATACTATGCAATTGAAAGTATAAGCGATACAGTATACACTGTATATGAAACATTTACTAGCAGCGTTTCTGCTGGTTCAATTTCTATTTCTACTGCATCTGGAACTATGGCTTCTGCTGCAGATCAAGATAATTATACAGTTATTAATACTGCTTCTGACACAGGTGGAGCTATTGTTGCAACAGGCACAATTACACCATCAGGTGCGAATGCCTCTATTGCTGTTGATGCAGGATTAAATGGTAAAACTGTTTTTGTTATTGCAGCTGTTAATAAGAGTGGTTCATCATTAACTCAAAAGACGAAATCACTAGAAGTTAATGCCACTAAAACATTTACTACTGCAGCTACTGCACAAGTCACTGAATTATTACTTGGTAAGGGTGATGGTTATCGTTTAATTTCTGTTAAGATGAAATCTGGCACATTTGCATCTCCAGGTGCTACTTACTCTATCGATATTTCAGATCGTTTTATTTGGGATGACGGACAAAGATCTACTCACTATGATCAAGCACGATTAATTCTTAAGAATTCATATGCTCCACCAGAAGCACCTATTGAAGTAACATTTGATTACTTTACTCATGGAACTGGTGACTATTTTACTAAAGATTCATATCCTGCATCTTTCCAATATGGTGCATTACCTTATTATCAAGGTGTTGCTTTACGAGATGTTATTGACTTTAGACCAAAAATAGATGATGAAGGTACAGGTTATACTGGTACAAACCCATCTGTAACATTATTACCAAAGCGTGGTATTGATATTACAACTGACTTCTCATACTACCTAGCAAGAAAAACTAAAATTGCGGTAGACTTTGGTGGCACTTTCTTTGCTATTGATGGTGTGTCATCTTTAAATCCAGGTGAGCCATTAGATCCAACTCTTGGTCTTGTTCTTTATAATCTAACATTAGAGCCATACACTTTTGGCACATTAAGTAACAATGTTCAGATTAATAGAATTGATAACAAACGATACACTATGCGTGATATCGGTAAACTAGAAAAACGAATTGATAATCTAGAATACTATACTTCACTATCACTACTAGAACAGCAAACTGAATCTTTAAATATTATAGATGCTGATGGTTTAGATAGATTTAAAAATGGATTTATTGTAGATAATTTTGCAGGACATAATACAGGTGATACAACATCGCCTGATTATTTAAATTCAATTGATATGGAAAGAGCAGAACTTCGCCCATTCTATACAATGCAGAATGTGAATTTAATTGAGGCTGTTTCTGCTGATAGCGATCGTACATCAGCAAATTACAAATTATATGGTGATGTTATTACATTACCAGTAGTCAATCACTTGCCTATCGTTAAACAAGCATATGCATCTCGTTTAGAAAATATCAATCCATTTGCTGTATTCACATTCCTTGGGCATGTTAAAATTAACCCGTCAACAGACGATTGGTTTGAAACAGATCGTCGTCCAGATTTAGTTATTGATGTTGAAGGTAACTTTAATACAATTAAAAACCTTGCTGAAAAAGCTGGTGTTCTTGGAACAGTTTGGAACGCATGGCAAACTCAATGGACTGGTGCACCTATTAGCACGGGTCGTGTCACATATACAACTGGTGGAAACTGGGCATCTCGTCAAGGTGATGTTTATTTAACGCAAGCTGAATTACAAGCTAGGTTTGGTATTACTTCATGGGGTAACGCTCGCCAGATTACAGTTGATTCTACTGCAACTCAAGTTGGACAATCTAGAACAGGTATTAAAACTACTCTTGTTGAGAAAATTGATAGACAAGTTGTTGGAGATCGTGTTCTTTCAACTGCAGCAATTCCTTACATTCGTTCAAGAAATATTCTTGTTCAAATTCAAAAGTTAAAACCAAGCACTCGTTTTTATCCATTTTTTGATGGTATTGATATTTCTGCTTATTGCACACCAGCGTCTAAAATTGAATATGTTCCTACTGGAGCAACTGCTGCTGCAAAGTTAGTGACTCATAACAAATTTGATATTGAGACTAATGTTGGATCAAATGCAACAGCAGCACCTCGAAGAATCGCTGGAGATTCTCAAGTTTGTTTAAATCGTGGTGATGTTATTACTGGTGGAACTTCTGGAGCAACTGCTGTTGTAGTAGGTAGAGAATATAATCCAGATGCCAACACATATGCATTATTCGTAGTTAATATTCAAGGAACATTCGCAACAAGCGAAACAATAACTGCGTCAAATCCATTAGGTTTTGCATCTGCAGCTACTGGAGTTGTTGGAACAGTTACTACCAAAGCACTTGGCAGCACTTTAATCTCTAACTTTAATGGTGATTTACACTTATTGTTTAACATCCCAAATAATGATTCGTTAAGATTCCGTTGCGGAAGTCGTGAATTAAAATTAGTTGATGTTACTACTGCAAATGGAGCATTTACTTCTCGTGCGAGAGAAAACTATCGTGCAGAAGGTGTTCTTGAAACTAAACAAAGAACAGTACATGCAGTTCGTAATGCAGAACTAGCACAAGAACCTCTTGCAGATAATCAAGTTATTACTCAAACTTCTGACCGAGTTGTTGCTGATACTGGTTGGTGGGATCCACTGGCACAATCATTCTTAATTGAACAAAAGGGTGGTTGTTTCTTATCTAAAGTTGATGTTTTCTTCTCAACTAAAGATACCTCAATTCCTGTTTCATTGGAGATTCGTGAAGTAGTTAATGGTTATCCAGGAAAACGAGTTCTTCCATTCTCTCGTGTAACTTTAAAACCAGAGTATGTAAATATTTCTCCAAACACTGTATTGTTGGATGATGTTGATGTTAATTCTTATGATACACCAACTACATTTACTTTCCCAAGTCCAGTATATGTTCAAGAAAATACTGAATATGCGATTGTTCTTTCATCAGATTCAAATAACTATAAAGTTTGGATTTCTCAAGTTGGTGATTTAATGCCTGGAACTGCTCGTACTATTTCTGAGCAACCATATCTTGGTTCATTATTTAAGTCACAGAATGCTTCTACTTGGACAGCAGATCAAACTCAAGATTTGAAGTTTACCATTTATCGTTGCCAGTTTGCAACTGGTGTTAATTCAAATGTTGAATATCAAAATGATGCTTTACCACAGGTTACATTAGGTTCTGATCCATTTGAAACTAGAGCTGGAGTTGCTAAAGTTCGTGTTTGGCATCAAAATCATTGCATCCCAGCTGGATCTTTTGTTACTATTAGTGGTGTTACTGCAAATGTGAATGGTATTGCTTTTGCTGGATTTAATACAACTCATACAATTAGCGATGTTGATTTGGATAGCTACTGTATCACTCTTGGTTCAAATGCTACTTCATCTGGATATAGTGGTGGAACTACAGTTAAGGCTACAAGACACCTACAGTTTGATGCAGTTCAACCGCTGGTTCAACTACAATCATTCTCTGAAACTCCAATTACATTTGGTATAAAAGGCACTAGTGGTAAATCTGTTGATTCTACTACACAATCTGCTTATACCCAAGATACTGATTATATCGGTGTTCTTGCAAATGAGACTAATTATTTTGAGTCACCAAAAATGATTGCTTCAGAACAGAATGAGGCAAATTCAGATCTGTCAAATGGTTTAAATGGTGCTAAGTCAGTTAAATTTAACATTATTATGAGCAGTTCAAATGATGCTTTATCTCCAGTAATTGATACTCATAGAACAAGTTTGATTACTATTAGTAATAAAGTTAATAATCCAACAGAAACTAATTTGAATGTGGCTTCTTTAGATGCTAGTGTAATATTAAGTAACGCTACTGGTGTAACTGTTTCTGGTAGCACTATTACTACTTCTACCCAAAACGATGCGTTTAAAACTGCGACTGTTGGTAAGTATCTAACTATTGCTGGTGCAAGTTCTGGAACAAGCACTAAGTTGATAACTGCAGTTGCTGCAGATGGATCTTCTATTACATTTGACTCCGCAGTCACAGCGATTACTGGTAATGCTACATTGACTCAAAGAGAAAGATTTGTTGCTGAGAATGCTCCGTTGGAAAGTTCTACATATAGCAAATATGTAACTAAGAGAGTTAATCTGGCAAATCACTCTAATTATCTAAGAGTTAAATTTGCAGCTAACATTCCAGCTGAGGCATCTATTGAGGTTTGGTATAAAACTAATATTGTTGGTTCCAATACCCCATTTGAGAATGCTTCTTATTCACAGATGACAATAGACGCTGCAGTTCCAACTTCATCAAATGCACAAGATCAATTCTTTGATGCTTCTTATTCAATGGATGATTTAGTGGCTTTTGATGCAGTTCAAGTTAAAATTGTGATGAAGTCTTCTAATAGTTCTCAAGTACCAAGAATTAAAGATCTTCGTGTGCTTGCCTGCGTATAATGGAAGGTTTTGTTAATATACAAAATAAGGATGGTCTCGTGCGAGACCTGTCCAGTGGTGCAGTAATAAATACAAATAGAACTGAATATGAGAACTATTTGCAAAGAAAAAATGCAGCCAAAGAATTAAATCAACAAATTAAACAAAACGCTGATAAGATTGAAAAGATTGAGTCAGATGTAACAGAGATAAAAGAGATGCTCGCAATGCTTATTAAGGGTAAACAATAATGGCAACAATCGTACTTCGCAGTGTAAAAGGCAGTCCGCTAACGATTGCAGAGGCAGACGCTAATTTTGATAATCTTAATAGTGAGGTTGGTACAAAACTAACTGCCACTGACTATACTGCATCTGATGTTCTCACTAAAATTAAAACAGTTGATGGAACAGGTTCTGGTTTAGACGCTGATTTACTAGATGGTTTAAATACTAGTAGTTCAGACACTAGTGGAAATTCTGTTGTTACTAGATCTTCTGGTAATTTTTCTGCAAATATTATTACTGCCAATTTAGTCGGTGCTGTTACTGGTAATGTTACTGGTAACCTAACTGGAACTGTTACAGGTAATGCGACCAATGTTAGTGGTGTTGTTGCGATTAACAATGGTGGTACTGGTGCTACAACTGACTCTGCAGCTAGAACTGCTCTCGGTTTAGGAACTATGGCCACGCAAGCTGCGAATAATGTTACTATCACTGGTGGATCAGTAACTCTAACAACTGCTTTGGCGATCGCATCTGGTGGCACTGCAGCTACATCTGTGAACCAAGCAAGAACAAACTTAGGTTTAGTTATCGGTTCTGATATCCAACCATTCTCTAATAATTTAACAGCACTTGCTGCTGTAACTACTCATGGCTTCTTTGTTAAAGATTCTGCAGGTACTGCAGTAACAAGAAGTATTGCAGCTGGTACTAATATTTCTGTCACCAATGGAAATGGAGTTGATGGTAATCCAACCATTACTGGTTCATCAACTCCATCTGTAGATTTTATTGTTAAGACTGGAGCTAATGGTTCTGGTGATATCGGACAATCTGCCAATAGATTTGCTGTTATCTACGGTACTTCTATTACTGCTCGTTACGCTGACTTAGCAGAAAAATATCTTGCCGATGCCGAATATGCAGTTGGTACAGTTATGATGGTTGGTGGTGATGCAGAAGTTACTGCTGCTAATTGGGGTAGTCGTGCTATTGGTGTTGTATCTGCTAACCCTGCATACATTATGAATGATGAACTAGAGGGTGGTACTGCTATCGCTCTTAAAGGTCGTGTTCCAGTTCGTGTTATTGGAGCCATTCGCAAGGGTGATAGAATCATCGCTTCTGCTGGTGGTTTAGCTTCTGCTGGTGTTGCTCATTCAAATGATGTTATTGGTATTGCTTTAGAATCAAACTCAGACATTTCTGAGAAATTAGTTGAATGTGTGATTT
>Ga0247723_1000674_pt1 | contig 22364 bp, 12 predicted proteins | sample MSEWelMarce5H_FC_FD_189079 | JGI IMG/M metagenome (GOLD analysis project Ga0247723, IMG submission 189079) | Subsurface sediment microbial communities from gas well in West Virginia, United States - MSEEL Well Study Marcellus 5H_FC | ecosystem: Environmental > Terrestrial > Deep subsurface >... | reverse complement strand
CCACCACCACCTCCACCTCCACTTCCACCTCCACCTCCACCTCAACCTCAACCTCAACCTCAACCTCAACCTCAACCTCAACCTCAACCTCAACATAAAGCTCGTGTTCAGTCCGATATCAAACTTCTACTTCAATCTGATGCCGTAGCGACCAGGCCACAGCCAATCGAGATTGCCCCACCGTCGTTTATTCGCGACACATCGGTTCGCTTCAAAGATCTCTCGTATCAGGTGGCGTTTTTCGTCGATCAATACATGTTTCCAGCGAGGCAAAAACTGTGGACAGTTTCCCGATCCGATGACCCTGACAACATCAAGTCTTTACGCTTCGTACGACCAACCGAATTTACGCACCATTATTGTGTATTTACGGAGCGACAGATCCTATCAACCAATGATGTTGGTTTGAAGTTGGCTCTCGTGGTCCCTCGCATGAACACTCGTGAAAATTCGATATTAGCTCTTTATCGAATCTTTGTTGTGGTTTCGTCTTTGTTTTCAACGACCAAAGATCGCCTGGCCTCGACTTGTCGCGTGGTTTCTATCGATTATTCTGCTGCCCAATTTCGATCGTTTGTGCTTCACATCGAGCCAACATGGGGCCGCTGCTTGACTCCGGTGGAGTGTTTTGTTTTGTCTCACTCTAGCCTTTTGGAGACGGCGATCAACCAGGCCTATCAACGGCTCTTGCTGCTCGACGAAGAATCATCGCCTCAACACTCGTTCATCGATCAAGCACGCCGATTGCTACCCTCCGACTACCCCCGAGACGACAGATACACGGATGACTTTGCCAAGGTCTTTGTCACAACCAAACCTCGGCTTGGACAGCTTTGCATGTCGGAGGCCTACCCTGTCTCCAAACCATGCCTTGTTTTCCTTTACGTTCATCGCCCGGTCAGTGGCCCTCTACGGGACTCTTTCGATTTCACACATCTGTTGTGTATTCTACAGACCGAGGTGGCTACACCTGTCGCGAGAGAAGAAAGGCATCGAGAAGCGGCTCGAATTTCAGATCAACTGGTGGCGATGGATTTGGGAGACGAGCAAGTTTGTTCCCTTTACCTGGCCAATACAATCGACCGACTTGTTGCTGGTGGATTTCCTTCAAGTTTTTTGTGTGCATTTGTCTTTAACTACCAGTTTAGGGCGATGTCCTTTGCAGTTCACCGAGCAGGTCTCAACATCAAAGATATATTTTTACATCACCATGAAAAAAATGTTTTCAATTCTAGGTGGTTTATTAATGAATTTTGTAACCAATCCTATCCATTCGTTTTTCCCAGATGGGATCACATGTCAAACTTTTCGCCGTTTCGCCCATTCAATAAAATTCCCTTTTCTTGACAAATCTTACCATGACTGGGTAATGGTCAGACACAAACTTTTTGCTTTTTTCAAACGTAAATGTTTCTTTTTCTGTGTCACTGATATTTTCGGGTTCGACCTGATCGTTGGTGTACAGCAAATAGTCGAGTTCTTTTCCGACTTGGTTTTGATTGGTGAAAAACGTCGGGCTGCTGCTTAAAGCAACTGGCTTTGCATCCGAGACTGGTATGCCATGGATTGTTGCATTGGATATGAATTCATACGGTTGGCCCGAATGAACGAAATTGAAATCTCCGCAAAACACCACAATGTCATTTTGTTTCGAAAATGCTTCCAGCCATTTGAATGCACTTTTGATCTGTGCCTGCTGAACACCTTTGTCATGACTCCCTGTGATGTGGCTTGTCGCGATGAGGAGATGGCTTTGATTCGAAATCTTGAATTTTCTCAACAGTATGATTTGGTTTTCTTTTTCGTCCGAAATCAATTGTTTGCTGACTTCATAGCCCAGACGAGATTTGTATTCGTTCTTCACTCCAATGCACAGCCCCTCCAGCCTTTCTTTGCGTGCTGCGTAACAAAGTGTGTACCCGAATCCTTCGTCATCCCGCATGACATCGTACAGTGTTTTAGAACATTCTTGTAGGCAAAAGATATCAGGATCCTTATTGCTGATCAAGGCCATCGTCTGTGCGTTGCGGGCGTTATCCGCCGAATCTTTGTATTCCCAATGGGCATACGCAAATTGGTGACGACGGAAATACCTACACAGAAAAGTATTAACATTTCCTGCTGTCATATTAACCACACAAAAAATACGTACTCGTCGAAAAGGACATTCCATGTCATTACAGAGAGCCCATAGCTTGGCCATCTTGGATCTGATGTTGTAGCTTTAGGACTATGGTCATCATTTTGTTTTGCTATCGCCCATGCTTCTTCCTCTTCCTGTGTTTGCGCCACAAACTCATCGATGAACATTCCATTTTTCACGATCTTTTTCCTTTCGTCCATTTCGAGGTCGGTTCTGTAAAAATATTGTGAGCCTCTATCTTTCAAAACGGCCGCGGCTGCGCGCCAGTGTTCCAAATCACCCTTGTTTTCCTCTTCCCACTTGATATCATCCGCAGCCTGGTCTTGTTCCAGTCTTTTGACATAATGATCCACGGAAAAGAGTTCGTCTGCCTCTTCATCGAAGACATCGCTAAATTGGTTTTTTTTTCGCATTGGTGTGGAATTGGGAACATTATCATCATCATCATCAAACCAACTTTTCTTTTGACCAAGATTTGGCCGTGATTGTGGTTGAGGTTGTGATTGTGGTTGAGGTTGTGATTGTGGTTGAGGTTGTGATTGTGGTTGATCTTCCTTAATACGAAACAATCTTCGTGCTCTTGGTTGTGGTTGTGGTTGATCTTCGCCAAAGGAGTTCGAACTGCTGATTGTTTCATATCGACTAATTGGTCGTGATATTTCATCGGCGTCCCAATCTCCAGTTTCCGCATTCATCCGTGGTATTTCATCGGCGTCCCAATCTCCAGTTTCCGCATTCATCCGTCGTATTTCCAAATCGTTCATTACTTCTTCAAAAATCGATTGCTCATCTGGATTGATCTTGTCACGTTCGAGTTTTCCAGACATTATTAGTTCTACCATGCCACTGTAGTCCATTTGCGGATAATAACTAGGTTGTGAGGTTTGGTTGTCTTCAGAGTTGGCATTACGCATATTGTCGTAGAGTTCTTTTGTATGTGACACCATGTCGTAAAGTTTTTTTTGACTCGGGTGGACCCTGCCAATGTCAAAATCACCAGAATCCACATGGATTTTCATTTCATTGAAACTCGTGGGTGCATAGTATGGTCGACCTTCTGGATTTAAGTCGGTACCCGCCCGTGAGTTTTGGTTGTTGTTGTTGTTGTTGGAGCCGCCCTGCTCTTTTATCTTTTTAGCAACGAATTCATAAGTAGATTTCAGGCGTGGAAGGACTCTACTCATGTCAAAATCAGGAGACAAAATACGTTTTTGGATATCTTCAAATCCAACATCCTCGATATAGTCTTGACCCTGCGGATTGTCGTCGACGTTGTTGTTGTTGACGTTGTTGTTGACGTTGTTGTTGACGTTGTTGTTGGCGTTGTTGTTGACGTTGTTGTTGTTGTTGACGTTGTTGTTGTTGTTTCTGGATGAATCACCAGAACCCGCCTGTGAGTTTTGGTTGTCTTTGAAGTCGGGATTAAATTGCATTTGAACATCGGCATAACTACGCAATAATCCTTGGCTGTCTGGGATAGGTTGAAATGATTTAATTCTCTGGATCATGTCTGAGACTTCTTCGTCTGTGTAGAATCGAGCATCGCCCGCCTCAACCTGCTTCACCATATCTCCGATAAGCGAAGGATCAACTTTTTTTGCCATCGCGATATCTATTGCGTCCTGATAATTGCTGCCAAACACTTCAAAGCCATCTTCATCCACACTCTTTTTCTTTGCCGTGTCAAAAAAGAGATAATGCAAGGTTGAGACCACATCAGATTCTTGTTCGTGATGTCTTCGCGAAACAAAGTGGCGATAATCGTTGATCCACTCTGTGCAAAAACAGGGTGGTCCTTGAATGCGGCGTGGAAGATCGTAGTTGGCCAACGGATGAAGTTTGTACGCAGAGAGATAGACATGGAGAAAGGTGCGAAAAAACTGGGGTGCGTTCGGTATCATTTTCAAGACATCACTCCACTCATTTTCCACAAACGCGTTGGATTTGGCCAACTCTTCTGCGTCTTCGAGGACAGATAGTTTTATCAACACGTCGAGTGCAACGATGTACAGAATAGGTTTCAGATGTTTTGCAATCATTTCGAGATATTTGATCGTGGCACCAGATGAAATGCGATCAGTGAAACCGAAAATGCCATCAATCTTGGTGAGAAGATAATTTTCAAAGTCACTCGCCAACTTTTGCAACGTCTCGGCTGTCTGGTCCAGGAGCATGTTTGACAGGTAAAATTTTGTATTGTCGGTTATCTTGTCCGTATCCACCTCCTCGGATGAAAATTTTTTGTATTCCGACGTATATTTGAAAATTGCTTTTTCCTCGCGTTTGGTAATGTCAAGTTGGACATCCGTGTCTATCGTATCATCGTGCAAATTCCGGTAGACATTGTTTTTCATCGCCGTCCTCAAAAGATCAAAATCTCTTTTTTGTGGAGTTTCCCTTTCTTCCAAATGTTCGATCGTGTAGTAAAATGACATGATATCCACACAAGGCTGAACGAGTTGCATTGCGTACATTATCCGCAGTGGGTGATTCAGTACGCTGGTCGCTGTAAAGTCGATCCGATCATCCGACGTCTCGTTCCATCTCATCACAACTTTGTTCGCAAGTCCTTCGTAATTTATGCCATCATTGACCCACGCTTTCCGGAGTGATTGGTTCTTTGATCCAGAATTCCATATGTCTGCTTCCACGACGGAAAAACAAATTTTCGCAATCTCTATCACAACGAACGGTGGTACATTTTGATGAAATGCCTCGTTGCAAAACTGCGACATTTCTGCACAAATTTCATCCATTCTTCTGATAATTTCCCATCGTTCAGGAAAATCGTTTTGTGGTTGTTTTCCGCCATCCAAACCCACTTTTTCTTGTTCTTGTCCTGGTGGTTGTTCTTGATCTTGTTCTTGATCTTGATCTTGTTCTTGTCCTGATGGTTGTTCTTGATCTTGTTCTTGTCCTGGTGGTTGTTCTTGATCTTGATCTTGTTCTTGATCTTGTTCTTGTTCTTGTTCTTGATCTTGTTCTCGCTCTTGTCCTCGATCTTGTTTTTTGTTAACCGGTATCATTTTGAGCGTGTGTGTTTGTGTTATTGGTAAAAAAGAATCTATGTTGTTAGGGTTTGAAATTGATTGTTTTTATTCAAACATCTGGTGGTTTGTGTAACACGAGATCAGGGAGATATGACAACGCATTTGCATCCACGACCATGTGGGTGAAGTAGCGGCTGTGCTCTTTTTTGTGTCTTTCAGCGCAAGTGGGCCCAACAGGACATATGTGAACACGACTTTCGAAATGCACATTGCTGGTTTTCCATCGCTCGCATTTTTTCGAGCAGAGTTGCTTTTGATCAACTAATTCCTTTACCATAGGCGCGACGAATTTGGTAAGCTCAACCGTTGCGTCATTGTCTGCAGTCTCGTCCCAGTGGAACGCATAAGTAAATGCGAAATAAAGGAATACAATTCTTGCAATGGCAAGATTGTATTCGTCGGGGTAGCGCTTGTCGTATAAATCTCGAAAATGGCCATGTAGCGCCTTATCAAGGAAAGAATCAGTTTGGTCAATCATCGCATCCCACACAGCTACGACCGCAACTTCTAGATGGTCGATCATGATGCTATTCGTGAAATGAGCAAACATGGATGCTGCCACGTGGGATAGATGAAAAGTGGATCCCAACCACTCCGAATTTGCACCGATAGCAAGTGATAGGAGTTCTTCCTTGGTTGCCCTTCCGTGATGACAGAGTTTGTCGAAATGATTGAAGAATTTGGTTTTTTTATCCACTTTCATCACACCGCGTAAAAAAAATTCAAGTTTAAGTCGCATGGCTTCTTGAGCGTCTTCAAACTTGATTGGGTCGGATTTTGCTTTTTTGGAAGATTCGTTTCCGGTGCGCTGTTTGGTAATCAGATCGGCGAGTATAGATCCCAATTCCTGCAACTTCCTGAGTCCATCGACTTCGGTTTTTGGTGGTGCTGCCGATTTTTTGTCCTCCATGGTGTGTGTGTGTCCTGTGTTCAGAGGATGAGGAGAGAATATCATTATTTACGTTTGAGCGATTTTGTTTCCTTTTAACAAAAATGATATACATCATAATCTGTCAAACAAGTTTTTGTTTGAAACAATAACAACAACATGGTTTACATTGACAAAGAAAAGGTCTTTGTATCAGTTTATGCATTTACATTGGCATTGACTGTAATCCAAATAAGTATTACTTTCATTTGCATGTGTGTGCAACCAAGGGCTAGCTACCAGGTGTTGAGAAATGATACAGCAGATGGTGATCATCGAACAGAAAAGCAACCCCTTTACCCGTTTCAACCATATCTTCAAATCCTAACCACCATTTTCACGGTTGCTCTTTTCATATCCTCCATTATTTACACGGCCACCGATGAACTCATGCACGCAGAAGAGATGACGCTGTCAGTTTATGGAAGCCTTGTTGTAATCTATATGGCACGATACATTTACTGTTTTTTCGGGTGGTCGTTTTGTTTGGCTTGTTGCCCGGCTTCCACTGTCTTCAATCATACTCTACCCATCTCATTTGAGGCATCAGTGACTATTTTTTGGTTTGTTTTACACACGGGTACCCCATATGGAAGAGATGAGATTATCGCGGCCTTGATTGCATGGTTTTCATATTTGTTACTCTCGATTGGTTGCTCCAAATCTTTGACATTGACAAGAATATCATTTCTGATTGGTCGGGTTTCTTTGATCATGATTTGCTCTTTGTTGTTGAACACAGTCACAAGTAGTGATATGGTTCCATTCGTTTATCAACACGAGCTTCTTGTCGAAGAGTGGGTGGGATATGGCCTCTCTCTCGCTCTCTCTGTAGCCATTCCGTTGATTTATATGATTGTTTATCAATAAAAAAAAAGTGTAGTCTCACAATTACTCCTTTTCATGTACTCACACTAAGGACTGTGTGGAGTGAATGCATTTCATATGTTTGACTGAGACATCCCAGCGGAAAAAAGAGGTGTCCACCAGAATTGAGGTGCAAACTGATCCACTAGGGAAAAACGCCAAAAAAAATCGAAGTCTACACACCCGAAGGGTGACGAAATCGTTACGTGATTCCGCACCACAAGCCACGAAAACAGACCTTGTCGGTAACGAAGAAGAAGAAGAAGATGAACGCACATCAACGATTGTGGAGAGGTTGCAACAAGAAATTTCCACCACCACAGGATACTGGGACCTGAAAATGGTAATCGGGCCACTTCGCCACCGACAAGACGCAGACTTGATCAGTGAAAAATGGAAACTCGGAGCTCGGGTGAGATCTTACCGCCTCGTGCTTGGTGTCATCTTGGCTGATATGTATGGTTTAAATGTGTATGTTGGTGACACCAATTTCCTCAAAACTTTCATTGAAAGTTTTATTTCCAATATCACACAAATGAAACACCTTGAACAAATTGTAAAAAACTTGTAATCTGTTATCATGTCTCATACATAATCCATATACTTTCGGTTGGGCTTTGTTTTTCTCTTAGCCTTCTTGTTCTTCTTCTCCTTGGTGGGCAATTTTCTTTCCACTGGCAAGATATCTGGTGGGTATTTTTGATCTCCCTCTTCATAACACACATCTGTATAAGGTGAAATCTCCCTGTGCTTCCTCTCAAAATTGACAAGATTGGAAAAAATCTCTCCTCTTGTCTTGGATGTAGGACTTTTGAAATCAGATGGATCTGGGCCATATCCATATTTACATCCACATTTTTTCCCTTCAATTGTCATGTCATCGTGTTCCATGAAATGAGAGGCAATCATGTACGAGTAGAGAGTGCAGTTGACAGGATCGGTTTGCTTTGGGGATTTAGTCAAAAACACATCTTTCATTTCCGGCGGCGATTCCCGATTGGACCGTTTCCACACATCTTGGATGAACGTTTTGCACAGATTGATGTAATGACTGTAATGGCCGGGTTTACTCTTTGCTACGGAATCATAAAAAAATATCGTTTTCTGTTGAAAATCAGCCACCATCAACCACGCATGCATTTCCTCTACGACAGGGAAAAACCACATTCTGGACTTAAACATGTTCTTGAATTTGTGTTTGCTTAGCCTTACATCGTAACTCTGGTTTGTGTTGAGTGTTCGCATAAGATCGACATCGAAGACAAAGTGTTGACGGCCTGTTTTTTTGGCTACCAGATACGCAGTTTGTCTCATCAAATAAACATAGAGTTTATCGTAAATCATCTTGTTTTCGATTAACAAGATCAGATCGGAGACGTGGATGCTAAAACCGAAATCGTATGAAAAGACAATCCCTTTCAATCTCTCCCTGTTTTCGATGATACTTTTGGTTGTCATCGTGTTGAGGGGGGCAAGAATGGGGACTACCGCATGTTCTTCGTTTGTGAGATCGACTACACCAAGACGAGGTCCGTTTTTTTCGTCGTCATCACTCTCATCTTTTATTACACGAATTCTATTTGGCTTTGATTCTGTAGTATCTGGTTTTGTGGGTGTGATCTCAGGCTGTGGGTCGTCATTATCACTCGCTTCATCTTCATCCCATTTCTCTTTCCGTATCTTCAGTTCTTCTTGTTCTGCAAGCTTTTCATCTTCTCTTTGATCATCTTCATCTTCTTTGTGGACATCTGCAGAGTTAAAGCTTGTGTCATCTTCTTCCAGTATTTCATCCATATTCTCTCCAGACGCGATCCTGAATTTCCTTTCTGTGACGGTGATTTTATCAGTCATGTATCTGGTGTAGTCATCAGGTTTTAGTTTTAAAGCCAGTCTCCAGTCCATTTTCTCATCACCCCCTCGTGATTTTTTTCCCCATTCTTCTCTTTTTTTGTCGTACAAACGCGCTATAGCAAAGATGTCAAAAGCAAGGAAGGCGCGCTGTGAGACTCTGCTGATAGGGGTCGGGAATCGGGGAATCTGGATTTTTGCTAATTCAATGAAAAAATAGCCCAAGTGATTTCGACACACATCAAAATCAAGCTTCTTGAATTCTCCCAGCAAACCCACGATCGTGGTTTGTAGTTGTTCACCCTTGTTGGTATAAAGGTTGATCAGCAATTCAAGCGAGTCTTTTGTGTGTTCGTATAACAGAAAATTCGAACAGATATGCTTGAACAACCGGGCCATCTCCTCCAAGTCGTATCGATCACAAGCAGCGAGAAATTCTTTCACTGCCACCAAGAGCTGAAATCCATAGTTCATTAACACGACTGCCATGCTTTCTTCTAAGACGGACAGTTTGTTGAAAAACAGAGTTTGTTTGCTGTAAACATACAAGTGTCGAGGCGGTGACTGCTGAATTTTCATATCCTCATCATCGAAAAGAAATGTCTGATAAAAAAGTGACAACAATGCACCCTCGTAGTTGCTGATATGGTCCGGTAGTGGCACAACAAAAGGTAATCCATTTTCTGGATCAACAAGCGACACGGCGAAAATCTTGTGTAAGATATCATTCTCCACACCACGCGATTCCCATTTTTCAATTACATTTTTTTGGCTGAGTGCTTTTTTGGGATCGTAAGATCTACTCAGGAGTCGGTTTATGTTTGGTGTTGCGATGGTTTTGTCCTTTGTGACACTTTCACCATCCAACAAATATGCTGTGAGCATTGCGACATCCGCTTCCAAAACCCGGTTTTCTTCCACCACTACACTCACATCACCATCGCCATCACCCTCGCCAGCATACTTGTATCTTTCTCCATTGTAAATGTCACCTTCACAGATATCAAAATCGTCAAAATCGAAATACCTCTTTTTTTTCAGGCGTCGTAGATTTTTACGTTTTTTTACGACGATTTCCTTGCTTGTGTCTTCTCCTTTGTAATCACCATCATCACCATCATCACCATCACCACGTCCGATCTCAGGTTGTTCTTCTTCAACGACAAATGAATCTTTTTTTTCTTGTTCTGTTGGGGGTTTGCTATCCTCCTCCTCCTCCTCCTCCGCCTCGTGTTTCTTTTCTGTGTCCATCTCCTTTTTTTTCTGTTCATACAACAGTTTGAGCTCCTCGTCTTTCGCTTTCTTCTTCTCGTCTCGTTGTTTGTCGACAATGTCGTACTCGGTTGTCGTATCCACCAAAACCTCTTCCTCACTCCATGGGAGTCCATTTACAGCAGGCAAAGAAATAACAAGTTTGTTATCATCAATTTTTTCCTCCCATTCTTCATTGGTGAAATCAATCAAGCTGTAAAGAGTGGTCTTCGTCCCGTAAAATGATTTGAATTCTTCTGGTGAACCATTACAATGTTCCAAGCCAATTTTCTTTCGAAAGGAGGCATTGAACAAATCAAAAGCACTCTCTTTACCCGTCAGACCCAAGTAATGATTTTGGAAGTTTCTGATCCATTTTTCAGTATCGAAGATAACAGTCGAAACGCGTTTTGTGTCACCGGCCTGGGACATGGCATGTCGAAAATAATGCTCAATGTCATGCTCCCCCAACTCAACTTCATCTTCAATGGCTTCGTCCAAATGTTCAACAAACCGTTTTCGTGTATAGTCGATATTGTGTGATATCAGACACAACACCGAAAAGACACTTTTTTTCATTTTCAGCAAAATGAGACCACCATCCTTCGGGTTTTCCACACCATGATCAAACAGCAAGAGTTGAATTTGTTGTTCTGTTTTTGGCATTTCCAAGTCCCTGGTCAACATGACTGGTTGTGACGTGACAAATCTGAATTTCGCAGGACTTTGTTTTTTGACACTCGTCAGAATCAGGATCATATCATCCGACCAATCAACCAAAGCCCTCGTTCTGTCAGGTGGTTTGAGTTTATTAACCTTGGAACCAGCTTTGTAATTCTTTTCTGTTGTGATGGCTTGTTGGAAATGTTTTTCAAGTATTTGTTGATACTCAGAGGCCAGGTCTCTTGCATCGTAACCCGTAGCCACTTTAAGCATGTGGTAATACCGGCCACTTAATATGAACATCACATCGTCGGGAGTGATTGAACATATTCCAGCGTAGTCCTTGCTGGTGTGGACAATTGCCTGGACGACCAAAACATTCTTGTAGTCCACCACTTCATTCTGCGAAGTAAAACCAGAGTTTTTTGTGTATGGATAATGCATTCTCGAAAGCTCTTCGTTTTCGCTGGCGAAAAAACTTCCTTCTGGGTCCTGTATTTTTATTGTCAGTGAAAACAAAGCGACCTGTGTCTCGCGCATAAATCGAGTGTTTTTGAAAAGTGGCATTTGGCTGTTCAGTGGTTGTGCATATGCGTGCACCGCTTTCGACTGATCAAAAAGTTTTAGTCGTGTCTCGCCAAGTACGAGAGAAGGTTCTTCGATGGGAAGGAACTTGGCCGCATCATGAGCATGTACTTTTGATCTAAGTGGTATTTTGATTACTTGTGTTTTTAACATTCCAACCTCTTGAGAAAAATCGATTTCTTTTTTGTCTTCATCGCCCACATCCACACTGCTGAGCAATCCACCCATTTTTTTGTTCACAGCGATAATAATCAAACACGCGGTCTTTATTTGACAAGTCGATTTTTTGATGACAATTTAATTGGTCAGACTGTTTTTGCTTTTTGTTGCACGAAAAACTGAATACGACATCAGGAGAGCACTGATCAGATCATCGTTGGCAGAACCGTGATTTTTTCCATTGTAAGTGACGGTTGTTTCTGTCAGCTTGTTGGGATCAACAGAGGTGGTGATAATTTGTGAATAATTCGAGGCCTGTTTTAGAATCAATTTTTTGGCCTCCTCACTGTCGAATTTGGTTGTTTGAAATTTTGGGTCATCGGTGTAACAAAACATTTCTTTGCAAAAGCGAAGGTTTCCAGTTTTACCCCAGAATCCCAGCATGTTACCGTATGTAGCTTTCCAATTGTTATCGGTTGTATGTCCACACACATTTGGCTTTCCATAATAAGTCTCTAGTTTTGACCCATCGATGGCGTATTTCGACTCCCTTTGCTCGCCTCTGATAATTTCATCCACTCGTATTGCCTCGACTTGTGCAGAGTTGTTTTCTGTCACACAAAAAATGGTACTATATCGCAGGTTAGCGTGTGTACGAATATATCTAACGTTTGCCCTAATCATCCGAGCGATTGAATCCGGGGTCATTGCGACCACATAACTCACACCTACCACCTATCAAAACAGACAAATAGACAACAACAACAACAACAACAAAATGGATGAGTATGAGGATATTTTTGCAGATGAAAAACACAAGGAAAAAAAACGATCTCTCATCCCCGCCCCCACGCCCGATGGCAGGATGACCAACAAGCCACCAATAGTGCCAGAGAGACTGAAGCCTCAGATCTCAGGAGAAGTATCCACTCCATTTTATGACGTTTTCTTCCCCATTGGTCAACCAATCGAGCTTACAAGGCTCACTATGACAGCACTGACCAAATTGAACGAGAAAAAACGAGGTTCTCTGTACTTTTTTGGTGAAATGACCGAGAAACTCAGTGCTGATCTCATCAACACTGTTCAGTCAGTCTCATCGCAAATCAAAGTCTTTGTGATCTGCCTCACGGCACTCACATGCCCCGGTTTTCTTGAAGAACTAAGAATCCAATTTGCTGAGCAAATCGTGTTCTTTGATATCTTCTATTCGATTTTTTCGTTCCACAGCTCAGAATTTTTACTCGGTAAAAACCCTCAAATGATCTCCATCACTTCTTTCATCACATTTGTATATACCACATTCCACTTCCGCGTGGGGGTGAGGAGAGAATGAATAAATAATACATATCTTACCACAAAAACGTACTGGTCGACCAAACCCAGGGTCACTGCATAGTGTGAATGATGTCCACCCGGGCTGGGATCCACACCCATCACCACATATGGATAGTCGCTGTTGGAGAAAAGGTTGTACCAAGAGCAATTTTGCAAATATTCGATGTGGTCACGACCGAGAATAAGGTGTACACCATCTGTAGTTTCCACACCGCTCAACTCTCGGTTTGATGATGTGTAGGCATTCATCATCGCAGAAACCAATTCCAATGATTCTCCTGTTTTCCATGGTGCAACTCGATGTGCCCAATGATAACACTTTGTTTTCTCCTTTTTCACACAATCATCACATCGATCACTCAACAACAACACCTTCATGAATTTGATCGGCTTTTCCATCATGGCACTGAAAATTTGGTTCGGACTTTGGCTTGGTGTGGTGATCATCAAGAAAGAACAGTTTTTGTTCAACAAGCTGGGGAACAATGGGGCTGCAATATCATTGCTCACGAATGCTCCTTCATCAATGATGACTTTGTTTACTTTCATCAGACCTCTCAATCCTATAGATATATAAAAAAAGAAATAATAAATGTTTAGTGTTAGTAAACTTGGCCAGTCGTACCACCCTTGCTCCCAGTGTCCCTAACGTGTTTCCTGTCAGCGTTTCCTATAATTCTCAATGTAAGTTTTTAATTCAGCCGAAGAAAAAAAAACACTTAAAAATAAACAAGACGTTACTTTTTTTTGTCATTTTTCTCAAATCTCCCAAACTCTCCCCCCTCCCCTTCTCCCTCTCATTCCTATGGCTGATAACAGGAACTTGTTTCCATTGTCAAATAGTTGCGTCCATGTCCACACATTGATCGCAAACGTGATGAGAGGTGGTGTCAACGTATCACCATCTGCACGCCGCACAACAATGGTGATATCTGATACGGAAACCCCTACCCCTCGTCTGACAGCGGTCAAGGAGTTGCTTTCGAGGATGACGACCTTCGCAAACGAGTCTTTGCAACCCACTGCCACATGCACGGTCGTCGTTTCATCGCATGAAGTTCACGACACACTGACGTCTCTGTCCGTAGACATCTTTGGGAAGAACAACACCAATTGCGACAGCAAGCTTCTTCCATCCAAAGCCACGTCCACTCACATCCACATGTCGTACTACGACTTTATCAAAATCTTCACTTCTCTCATCACCAAGGGTTCGTTCGTCGATTCTCCAGTACCTCCTTATAGCCCATCTGATCCCTATGCCACCATGTTTGCTGGGATTCTCTCCCCGGAGAAGATTGCCTTCACCACACCCGTCCCACTACTCCAAACCGCGTTGGGCTTACACGTGAACTTGCTGGACATGAGAGCCCGTTACAAGGTGGTTTTCTCGACTGGAGACGGTGGCGAACAAGCGTCCTTCGTGAAGATGGAAGAAGATAGACCACAACAGCCATCGTGGTGGAACATGAGCGCTGTGTTGATGGTGTACAAGGCGGCTGCCTTTGCCATTTTTCATCACAACTGCCCCTTGATTCTGAATGCATCAGCAAAATCATACCTCTGTGCTCGCTTCTACTCTGTCATCTTTTGCAACAAAGGAGAGAACAGCTACAAACACTGGCTATACGAGCGACTGCCGAAAGAGTTTGAAAATCATCAATCGAAGGCACTCGACACAGAACTGGAAAATCTCTTTCGACAACACCTGCTTGGATCAGCCTCTCTCTTAGGATCGCTGATGTTCCCCGCGCACGAAGACACACCAACGGAATTCCTCTCCTGCTTACTGAAAGCCGAGAAAGCCAACCCCGAGGTCTACGAGAAAGAGCTTTCTGAATCGATCAACTGTGCCCGCAAGGCTGGAACTTTGAACCACTGGCACGAGCTCAACCAGCACCTCGATCACCAAAATCGCCACGCCTCCAAGTTCAAGACCTTCAAAGTCTTCTGTGCTGCGATCGAAGAGTTTTTAAGTCTCCCTCTCCTCCTGAACCCTGAAAACCATCACTACTTGTCGGGGAAAATTGGCCCTTACGACTACAGTCGCTTCAGATCCACTTTCAACCCCCACGTACGAGTCATGACAGAGCTGAACCTGGCTGTCGCTAAGACGATCTTGGCCGAAGAGATGAATCGCGGTGTTCTCCATCAACTTCCCGACAGCAGCCCTCTCACACGTGTCTTCGCTGTGCCGGATGCCCAGACGAGAGAAGTTGCCAGCGTCCTTTCTTATGTCGTCGAAAGAAAATCGTTCATCGCTGTCAGTGCCGCCAAAACACTCTCCTCTGCGGAAGACCTCAACCTACAAGTCTTTGTCTTTGTGGACCCAGAGGCATTCAAAGCCGCGACCATTGGCTCGATCTTGACTGCGAGACTCTTTCAACACGATTTGGCGGCACAGACTCATTTTATCAGCAAGACCAACCAGATCCACGATTCCCTGAGTTTTGCCCCACTGAGGTTGATCATGGCCAGGTATCTCGCTGTGGTTTTCCAAGACGCTGGACAAAGACTGGTTCACGGCAGAAACATCTTCTTTCTTCTGCAGCGAATGATCCCCACGTTTGGGATTCACCTGGGCGCCAAGTACACGGACGAGAAGTCTCGCTTCACACCATATCATCATGCTCTGCATCGCCTGTTCGACCAGAAGAAATCGACGAGATCCACCGGCGTGGCTGGTATTGACGGTGGTCTGAGGTTTACACACGAAGAGATGGGCCTTCTGCATCGCACCCTCCGACTAGAGCCACAGCTTCTGTATTCCCCGGACGAATCCCCAGTGGAGCTATCGGATCCAATATCCAAATACTCGCGACCACACCACTTCAAGTATTCGGTCACCACTAAAGAGCTCCCACCAAGCCCATGCCACGACTATAGCACGTGGGCCAGCTGCTACGACCGACGAGCCCAACTTGTGTCCAAAATCATCGCCAGTTGTTTGCCTGTTGAAGCTGGGCATTCAATTCTGTTTTTCCTTCTCTTTGCGACGAGTGACGTGCTCTATGCTCCCCTTGCCATCAAAGATGAAGTGGTGAGACAAAAGGTTGTCGCGGAAGTTTGTGTGGCCTCGCCTCTGCTGATTGGAGCACCTGGTGTGGTGAGCATCTCTGCTGTGATATGCGAGGACATCGTGAGACATCTCGTCAATTCAGACAAAAAGGAGCTGGCTGTCCACTTTCTACAATCAACCAGGCCGAGGTTTATCGCCCTTGGTGACGAAAAGAGGCAACTTGCAAAACCTTTGAATTGCAAGGAGGGGCAGTTTGAAGCGGAGTTGCTTGTGATCTCAGAGGCCAAAGATCGTCACACCGACCTTGAGGCTATGTGCCTAAGCGCAGCGAGTTACTACGAAGCCTATCTCGCAAGAACTGGGCCACAGAAGAGCTCGGATGAAGACTGTATTACCCACCAAGCTCGGTTGGGTGATGTAGATTTCGGTCATGGCGCCCAATTGGTGGGAATTTTCCAGTCACATGGAAATGCCACTTTTAGCGATCAATTTCTCGAGTGGGTGACGAAGCCATTTGGTCCACAGGGTGAGATCGTAGACCCTACGATTTACAAGATATCCGAGCGGGATTTGAGGTCCAAGGTGCTGACGGATGCTCTCAATCGCACAGAGAAGAGGTCATATATTTTACTCAACGCATGATCAACACAGGCAGCTCATTGTTGTGATTTCCCTTTTTTTGATTTTATTTTTTTTAGCGAACCTCTGTCACCTTCAAAACCACGCCAGGTTACCAGACGTTCCTTTGCGAAAAGGATCCATCGTACTTCCAGATCAAGATCAAAATCTAGGCCAAAACAACGATCTCGATCCCCTTCGTCAGCATCGTCGTCGTCATCCTCGTCACCATCATCACCCTCGTCACCGCGTTCAAGAACGGTTTCCCCTTATTCACCAACTCAAAAACACAAATCCCCAGTACCACAAAACAACCATCGCGAGATCCGAGACACAAGGACGATCACCTTACCACCCCGTATCAACCACTACCAACAACAACAACAACAACAACAACACCGATATTCACACAACAACCAATCACAAACAAATGACTCTCGTGTATTTAGTTCCGATTGGTACAGTGTGGATCCCAGATGGACACGAGGAGCTGGAAACAGATACAGAGGAGGAGGAGGGTACAACAGAAGATTCACTCCTTCGTACAACCGCTATAACAACAACAACTACCACCATCACCACATTCCTTACAACCACAGCAATCAACAACAACAACAACCGCCACCGCCACCACCACCGCCATCATCTCAACAATCACCACGACCACCACCACAAGAAATACCACATCACCAACAACAACCCCTTACACTTCCAAATCAAATTCACCCACAACACCATACTCACCACCAATACGACAACGAAGCCAACAGCCAAATCCGCCATTTTGATAACACCATCGCGAGACTGGTAGCAGATGATGTGATCGCCAAGCCAGTGGAGATCGAAACCAGTACCAATATCATGGATCACCTGCAAGCTGTCGATGAATAATTATTTACAGTCAGTAATAAAACACATAACATCATTTTTTTATTACCTAAAGCTTCACGTTTCAACTTTTTCTTTTTCATTATCACCGAAATGCCTCCCAAAAAACGAAAGGAGTCTCCAGTCGTTGTTGGTCATAAAGCCACACACAAATCAAACAAACAAGTGAAAGAGGAAAAAATGACCATCAAAACAGAACCACCCGACCTGGTTAGCTGTGTTACTCATGATATGGACAATGCCATTTCTTTACTCACCGGTGGAAGTTTTGAAACACGGAAATTCAAAGAAGCAGAAGCATCAAAAAGGAAGATGGAAAATCGTGGCTTTTTGAAACCACGGAACAAGAAGATCAAAACAGAAGAAACCTCAACCTCAACCTCATCCTCGTCGTCGTCATCATCCTCGTCCTCAACCTCATCATCATCATCTTCATCCTCATCATCATCATCGTCCCTGCCATCTCCATCATCTCCACTCCCACTCTTACCACTCGTACCAAAACAAGTAGATATAGTGGAAGCACTTCGCAGAGTTGAAGTTCGTACATACTCAGATCTGCGTAACACTCTCGAGACAAAACGAGAAGCCCCCAAGCCTAAAATCAAACCATCTCATCTTGCAAAAGGGGAGCATGATGGAGTGAAGATGCCTGTTTTTAGTGAAATGGGAAACGATATCGAGCCACGTGATTTGGATTGGAGGGTGACAGACCCATTTCTTATTTCAAATTTTGAAGAGATTGTAAGTCGTTTACCCAAACCTGCTTTTGTCAATGAAGGTGCAAGTGGTCGAAAGATGTTTAGTAACATTCTCACACAACCACAAGTCAAATCAATCCAAGCAGAGACGGATGAGTTGATTGCCGAATTGAGGGAAGGAAAATACGAGTTGCCAATCCTTTCATTTGATGAGGAGGCCAGGCTACTGGGAGAGGCGGGTGATTTCCCATTCAAATACAAGAACAAAGTATACAACGTCAAATGGCCTGCCTGTTGCTTTAAAGACCAGTGTATCGCCTTCTCCAAGCAGCTGGGTATCGTCGGCTTTCCTTTCAATCAAAAGGTGTTGACTAGTCTGATATTTCCCAGTGAGTTTGATAGTTTCATTGAAGGAAGTCTGAGATTAGAATCACGGCCATGTTTATTGTGCCTCAGAAACAACCTCTCTGCCTATGTCAATTTGTCCAACACAATCGCTTTCTTCGCTGGATCGGCTCAACGTGCAATGGTTCATGGAAACAAGAACGACAACAAAGTCCTTTTTCAGCTCTACCAAGTCAGAGTCGGTGGGGATAACTACCATCAATCAACACTCCACGATCCTTCGAACACGTTACCACTAGGTGTGATAGGCAACTTTCCACAGTTCAGACCGGATTTACTGAATGGTTACACATGCCAAGATCAAGGGAACAGGTGTATGATTAACCAAGAGAGGATGAGACACAGTAATCACAATCGACCAGGAATTGATGGTCAGGGAAGTCATGGTGAGAATGGAATTATTGGTGTCAATGTGGCGGATTTTCTTAGACGGGTCAGTTCAAATAATCAACAAAGCCGCGACAGTGTCCTCTCCAACATCGTGCAACACCATGAGGTTTACAACATCTACAACGACTTTGCCGCATCGTTCGATGCACAAGTTCGCTCGGTTGGATCTTACATTTGCTACAATGCCATTCCATCCAGAAAGCATCTCACGCTTCACCCACATGGTGATTTTCTCAGCAAAGCATCCTCCTTCTTCTCTTCTCCCCTCAAAATGAAGATCTTCAGAGACGCACTTTTGTCCATCCATACCAACGAAACCATCGTCAATGCTTCCAAGACCTGTGACCTGACCCGTGAAAAAAACAAAACACTCGTCGAAGCACTGACACGCCGATTTCAAGGCAAACCACCATCAGAATTGACAAAAGAAAACCTGGCATCTATCTTCGTTGTCAATTTTGATTTCCAGCCACGCACTCATGTATCAGATCTTCATCGATACTTCTCTGATTTTTTTCAAGACGTCGCGATCAGAATGTCGGTGTTCACGCGAGAATATCGAAAAAAATACAATCATTTGTGTGCATCCGAGCAAGTTGGTGTCGTGGCAGAAGAAGATGAATCTGGGCTATTGCTCTTGTTTTTACAGGCTGCGATTTTCGAAGATTGGGTCTTGTCGATTGAGACGTGGATGCAAAAAAACCAGCGAATTCTTGACAACATAGAATTAGACCACGAATATCATGACTTTGAGGGAGACAGTGTTTTCGGGTCATCGACTGGTCATCGCATGCAAGTTGCAAAAATCAGGGAGCGAACAAGCAAAGACTGGAAAGGCTGCTTCATTGAAATACGCAAACACACGCGCATCCCGTCGGCCGTACCTGTCACTCAGTGGACGATCCCATTTCTGGGCAACTGTGTGGCCAATTTGAATTGGAACACAACCAAGCAATACCGATCAAATATCGACAACACACTTAACAAGTATGTGCTGAAGCGCTGTGCCGGGAGAAAGAGCAACGCGGTGGTTAATAAAACACTAGCGGTAGATGATGTGGTTGCCACTTTTGTTCTTTTGGCCATCATCACTTCCATCACAGGTGGATATGCGCATGTGAAAGAAACCAACCGACCGAGTAGCTTTTTTCGGCGTAGCATGTTTGGTTTGGTCAATCGCCCTGGGTTGGCTGCTCATCTGGTTCTCAATCCCATCATTCGGACCTGTGCGGTGAGAGAATACATGGTCCATGTAGCCAATCAACTCCCCTGGTTCAGACAGAAACTGGTCGAAGAGATTGGGTTGGATTTCTCTTCCTTTCAAAACCTGGCCATAAAATGTGCCTCCATCGTGCGAGCTCATATAGCCCAAGAATGGGATAAAGTCCATAACATCACTCCAAGAGACCATGAATACCATGTTTATGGCTCACTTTTTTCACCCGACCCAGTTCCAAAACAACCAGGCAGTGGAATAGGATCAGAATCACAGGCTACCGACCGACCAGCTCCAAACACCACCGATGTTATGGCCTGGTTTGTAGAGACCAGATTGAGTAAAATCACATCCACTCAATCAATCTTCGATTCTGCGACACAGAAGATGTACTTGTCTTTATCGGTCGAAAAGGAGACACCCCCATTTTGGGCCATCTTCAACCAGTTCGACACTACTATCGGTGAGGTACCAGAAGAGTTCAGGAGGGGTCGAAGAGTGGCAAAAGGTGAAGAATCCGGTGATGGGGTCTGTATCTACTCGAGCCCAGAGCTGGAGATTGACATCGCCACGCTAAACAACCCCGATCTGGTCAACACCATCATATTCATTGCCAGTCGTTTGTCACAGTTAAACAAATTCGACCCTCTCATCCACGAAACAATCATCGAGTTCATGAAAGCAACTTCGGTTCCACCCGACGGGATCCAGGATTACATCGAAATCAAACAAGCTTTTGATGGCCGATCTTGTGAGAAGAAGGCCTTCAATCGTATGTTCAAGGAGTTTTTCCACAAATGGCCAAGGCTGAACTGTGTCTTGCGCATTTTATGTTGCTATGTAAAAAACAACCGCCATCGAGTGGTGAGATTGCACGACCGAAATCTGATTTACTACCAATTCAAGGCATTATCAGAGAGGGCGAATGCGATCTTGCAGCGTGGCTTTGACCATGTTGACCAGAACCCACCCTCCACTTTATCCATCACGACCGAGGATGCATCCTTGTTGTTTTGTCCAGATTGTGGAATGATTCACAATTTCGTCATCGCCTCCGGTGAAAACTTGAAAGTAGCCACCAATTCTCTTACCACCAATCACACATCCAGTTTATCTGGTCATATTGCCAAGATCAACGAGATGATCGAAGATGACTTGCGTGTGACACACGGGATAGAGAAAAGCAAAAAGTTCATCATCTCGCCCAACACAAGCAAAAAAATTGAATTTTGCACCGTGCAAGAGAATTACAGGGCTCCCTTTAATGCACCACCCACCGTAGTGCCATATGGATTTGACAATGGTCCCGTGTTGCAGAAAATTGGAGACGACAAGATGTTCACATGTCGACACCATGAACAAGGCTCTGTTTACCCACTTGTTTCGATGCTGATGGTGGGAAAGCTGGTCATCACTGGAAATCGCACTCTCTTCCTTTGCCCACAAGAAAACTGTGGCAAGATTGCCGAGATGAAGCCACATGCACATCTCATCACTGAACGAGGTCCAGCCTGTTTTGCTTGCTCTGTCCGACTCACCATGTCCAATCGAAGGACTGGGGAAACTGTGACAATAAAAAACGACGGAACATTGGTCCACAACCAACCCAACCCATCGGCCGGACATCCGATCGAGAAAATCGTCAATGCGATCTGCAAAGAAGTGAACAAAGACCCAACTCTCACAGAAGAGCCCATCAAATTTATTCAGCAAATCAAAGTCAGAATGAACCCAACAAGAGAATGCTCGATTGGACTTACAGCCGTGTTGAATCGCAGGATCCAAAAGTATTTTGGTGAACAAGTGAAAGAGCTGTCGATACGCTGTGTCTGTTGTGACAACGCCGTAAAACGCTCGGACAGGGCGTTCTTGTACTCAGTCGATGGCAAAGAAGCACTATTTGTATGTTCGAAAAAACACAACCAACAATTGCAAGTCGCAGTACAAACAGCGGTGGAAGAAAAAAAGATCACGACGTATGAAGAGATGTCTACGTTTATTATCGATCAAATCAACAAGCAAAAAGAGAAATTCCACAAAGATCACCAAAAACAAATCACAGCTAGAAATCGGAGACAGATCAACAATTCTAGACGAAGGGCTTATCAAAGGAGGAATTGAGAAACACAGGATGACAGATCGAAATTCTCGTATCTATCCATCGCTGAAGAGTAGCAGAAATAGTAGTGTCTCGTCTTTTACAAGAAAACGACAGCTTGCAATCTCGAGTTTTGATCATACGATCCAAGATGAAATAAATTGGAATATCCGAAATCGTTATTATCAACATGAAAC